>Ga0187886_1000014_pt1 | contig 272874 bp, 239 predicted proteins | sample June2016WEW_20_1_FD_133001 | JGI IMG/M metagenome (GOLD analysis project Ga0187886, IMG submission 133001) | Peatland microbial communities from SPRUCE experiment site at the Marcell Experimental Forest, Minnesota, USA - June2016WEW_20_150 | ecosystem: Environmental > Terrestrial > Soil >...
AGACGACCTTAAAAAGATACATGACCCTGCTTGAAACAACGTTCCTTGTGCGATTGGTAACGCCGTGGTCTAAGAATCTGAGCAAACGTCTGATTAAGACACCGAAGCTGTACCTGACAGATACCGGATTGATGCTGTATCTTCTCGGTGCAGATGACCAGCGGCTTCGGTCTGACGGAGAGATTATGGGAAAAGCCGTTGAGTCATTTGTTCTCAATGAATTGCTGAAACTGATCTCATGGTGTAAAACACAGACGCAGATACATCATTTTCGGACACATACCGGACAGGAAATTGATTTTCTGCTTGAACGCCGTGATGGCAGTATAGTTTGTATTGAAGTCAAAAGCGGGCAAAAGGTCGACGCATCGTCATTTAAAACGATGAAGATGCTGGAAGCTGAAATGAAAAAGAAGTTTCTGCGCGGCATCGTATTATATGATGGAAATGAAGTCATTCCGTTTGAGAAGAATCTTTATGCCGTTCCGATCCAAGCATTGTGGGTGTAGATTTATTTTTTAAGGAATATATGAAACTGTTCCAGCAATGAAATGGAAATGAAAGTTGAACAAGATAGAAGGTTTGTCTACATTCTTAGCAGATGCTATTAGGGGATATGCGGCTCACCGATGGCATTGAACCATTGAATTACCTGATGAGATTTTTAAGGCTCAGATAATGGCTAATGATAGAATATCAGCGCGAAAAAATATAGAAAAACTTGTCAATTTCTTTGATCAGAACATCTATCAATTCAAATCATCATCGTTTAACGAGACTCAGGCGCGCCAGCAGCTCATCGATCCGTTTTTTGAAGCACTTGGTTGGGATGTGCATAATCGTTTGATGCAACCGCTATTCCGTCAAGAGGTCGTACCGGAATCGAGAATGAAGAGCAGTACTGCCAGAGAAGTAAAGGAACAAGAACCGCTCTTTCCGAAAAAAGAAACTCTTGGCAAAGAGTATAAAGAGTACGCTTCCATTCTGGATTATATTGCCGAGGATGAATACAAAGCCAATTCTAAAGAGGCAGTTAAAAAACCGGATTACCGATTTCGCATTGGCGGGCAAACAAAATTCTTTGTTGAAGCAAAAAAGCCCTACGTCGATCTTGTAAAAAGCCAATCGGCGATCTTTCAGGTAAAACGGTACGGATTTTCCGGGCGCGTGCCGCTTGCGATACTTACAGACTTTGAAGAATTCCGCACATTCGATTGCACCCAGCGACCTGCGTTTGAGAAACCGAAATTAGGCATCATCAAAGATTTCGATCTGACGTATAAGCATTACTTAGATCAATTCGAACGTCTCTTCGATACATTCTCGCGCGATGCTGTCGCAGGTGGTTCCCTGGAAGCGCTGACAAAAAAGATGATGTTGAAGCGCACCGGCGACTTTGCACTCGACCGTGAATTTTTGGAAGATTTATCTAAATGGCGCGAAGAGTTGGCGCGAGATATTGCAAAACATCCGAAGAACCGTCGGTTCCTGAATGATTATACGCTCAACGAAGCGGTCCAGCGCATTCTTGACCGCATCGTCTTCATTCGCGTGTGCGAAGACAGGGAAATAGAAGTTGAAAATACACTGCTTGCCATCTTGCGGATGTGGAAAGAACGCCGCGGTCTGTCGTTGTATTCGCTGTTGAATGATTTATTCAAACAGCGGCGCGCATTGTATAATGGGCTGCTCTTTAGTCAGCATCAATGCGAAGAGTTGGAAGTTGGCGATGAAGTGTTGATTAAGATTTTAGAGAACTTGAATTATCCGTTCTCGCCATATCACTTCAATGAGATCGGCGTGGAGATACTCGGCAGCATTTATGAAAAATTCCTCGGCAAGACAATTCATCTTGCGCCAAAAAATGTAATAATAAAAGAAAAGCCGGAAGTGCGGAAGGCAGGCGGAGTGTATTACACGCCGCAGTACATCGTCAAGTATATTGTGGATAATACGCTGGGTAAATTGTTGTATGAGGAAAAAATTGTAGCCGCGATCGATGATCGCGGGAAAAAGGAAGAACCGACGTCAGCGACGTCGGCTACAGAAATCAAACGACTTAGGCTCTCACCAAAACAAGTTTCAAAATTAAAGATCATCGACATCGCTTGCGGAAGCGGATCGTTCCTGCTCGGCGCATTCCAGACACTGATCGATTACCACATTGAATGGTACACCGCGCACCCTGAAGATATTAAAACAGAAAACAATGTCCCTGATTCTTACAAAGACGCAGACGGCAATTACCATCTCTCCCCGCGCAAGAAGCGGGATATTTTAGTAAACAATATTTACGGTGTGGATATTGATCGGCAGGCGGTGGAAGTAACGCAGATGTCGCTGTATCTCAAAGTGCTTGAAGGAGAAAATGCCGAAACGCTGAACCCGCAAATGACGCTTGCATTAAAAGAAGTGTACCTGCCGTCGCTCGCGAAGAATATTAAATGCGGCAATTCACTTATCGGCACGGATTTTACTTCACAGGGAGAAATGTTCGATGAAGAAGCGAGGCACAAAGTAAACCCATTCGACTGGGAAATAGAGTTTTCTGAGATTATGAAGACTGGCGGCTTCGATGTGGTAATTGGGAATCCGCCATGGATCGATATTAAAGGGTTGGATCCTTCTTTGGTTGATTACTATTTTAAAAAGTACAAAACAACCGAAAACAGGATGAATGTGTATGCGGTATTTATTGAGAGAGCACTTAGTATAATAAAAAACAAGGGCAGGTTCGGTTATATTATACCTAATTCAATATTAACTCAAAGCACATATTCAAAACTTAGGAAGAAAATCTTAACAGATGCAGCGGTTGAACAAATTGTAAGGTTGCCCGATGGCGTTTTTGAGAATGTCGTTGCGGAAACTATTGTTTTGACGATTGCCATTAGAAAAGTACTAAATGACGATAAATGTGAAATAATTATTTTTGACCGGACAGAAAGACTCGGACATATAGATTTCGATAAGGCACTTAAACATAGTTTTATAAATCAAAAGAGTTGGAGCAACGAGGACTATAGTACTTTCAATATTTTCTCTAATGCAGATGCTTTGCATTTAATAGACAAAATGTCAAAAATAGGTCGCGATCTTGAAGCGGTTTGTGGTTTTTCTCTTGGCTTGACGCCATATGACAAATACAAAGGACATACACAAGCACAAATTGAAAAGAGAGTCTTTCATTCAACAAAAAAGAAGGACAAAACCTTTAAGAAAATTCTTTCCGGTGAAGATATAAGTCGTTACTTAGTTGATTGGGGTAGGAAAGAATGGATTAGTTACGGTGATTGGTTAGGTGCACCAAGAGAGCAGAGGTTTTTTTCTGAACCACGAATATTAGTGAGACAAATTGTAAGTGGCTCGCCTCTCAGAATTTATGCCGGCTACACCGAGGAGGAGCTATATAATGCTCAAATAGCCTTCAATCTTTTGTTAAAAAACGATGCTGAATGTAGCCTTAAATATATTCTTGGAATTCTGAATTCCAAATTGATAAATTTTTACCATAAGCATAAGTATTTGGATCAATCAAAAGAAGTTTTTCAGAAAATATTAATTCAAAATGCTAAAAGACTTCCTATCCGCGCCATCGATTTTAATAATCCCATCGAAAAGAAAATGCACGATGACCTCGTGTCGCTCGTGGAGAAAATGTTGGAACTCAACAAGCAATTGCAGAAATCCCATTTTGACAGTGAGAAAGAGCCCGTCGAGCGTCAAATCGCCGCCACAGATAAAAAGATAGATGATATCGTGTATAAATTGTACGAGTTGACGGAGGAAGAGATAAAGATTGTGGAGGGGAAAGTAGAAAATAAGAATTCTTAATAACTGTTCCAGGATTAGTGAAACCAAAGAGGCTTGTTGATGGCATATTACATTGATCTTTTTTCACCAGAGACATATCAGACATTTGGCAAATCCAATAGAGACATTTCTGGATTCCGTCCGAGGCAGCGCAATACCGCTGATAAGATAAAACCAGGAGATAAATTTCTCTGTTATGTAACAAAAATATCTAGATGGGTTGGAATTCTTGAAGTAACCAGCAAATGTTTTAATGATAATACACCAATATTTATTCCTGAAGATGATCCATTCACAGTAAGATTCAAAGTTCAAACAGATGTGTGGCTTGATTTAAATAAGGCGGTACCTATCCATGAGGACCTTGTATGGAATACACTTTCTTTTACAAAATCTCTTTCAAAACACGACAAGAGTTGGACCAATAGAGTGAGAGGTAGCCTGTTTAAGCTAGACAACGATGATGGAGAGTTTCTTGAAAGAGTATTGAAAGAACAGACCCATAATAGCATTAATTATGAACTTTCTGAAGAGGATATAAAGAAGATCCAGGGTCATAGTATTCGCACGCCACTAAATAAGCAAATATCAGTTTCAATTCCAGAAGAGGAGATAGAAGAACAAAAACTGGATATTGCAGAACATCGTCAGTCCATTCAAATTCAGGCCTTACTCGCAGAGATTGGCGAAAAAATGGGGATGAAGATATGGGTTCCACGCAGTGATAGGTCTCGAGTCTTAGACATATGGAAACCGCAAGGGGGGTCATTGCTAGAGTCGCTCCCTATGAATTATGATGACACAACTTTACGCACGATTGAACAGATCGACGTGCTTTGGATACGACGTACTTCAATCGTGAGAGCTTTTGAAGTCGAACATACGACATCGATATATTCTGGAATACTCAGAATGGCGGATCTACTTGCCTTACAACCTAACCTTGACATTAAAGCTCACATTGTAGCACCAGCAGAAAGAAGAGAAAAAGTATTTCAAGAAATTACCAGACCTGTTTTCAGCTTGCTGGAAAAGGGTCCACTTGTAGAATCATGCACTTTCCTTTCTTATGATTCGTTAATCGAATTACACAAGCAAGGTCATCTGGAATACATGAAAGACACAGTTCTAGATGAGTACACCGAAGAGGCGGAGACGATGTGATGAAGAAGTTTTCAGAAAGAATCAAATCGGCTACAGATGTATGCGGTAAATGTTCTCCCGAACAGAAACAGTGTCAACATTAAAATGCAAGAGATAAGAACCTTATCCTGGATCCCCGTTAGAAGCATACGGGGATGACAATTGGAGATAAAGATTGTGGAGGAGTAGATGGTGACTAGAGAAAGCCAGAGTGTACCGATGAGTATTCCAACCACCTCTATTTGCCATTCCTAAAAAACTAGTCTATATTCAGTCAAGTTGGATATTAAAATGTCGTATTTTTTACGTCGATAACGTTCTACACGGAAGCATTCTAAACAGGGAAAGGAACTAACAGCATGTTTGAAGCATTTATGTCCCCGGTGATTGTCTGGGCAATTATAGGAATTGTCCTCATCATCCTCGAACTCACGCATTTTGCGTTCGTATTCACATTCTTTGGAATAGGTGCGCTGATTGTCTCAATTACCACTTGGGCCGGTATCACGCCTGGACTAAGCGGCCAGCTTGCAGTTTTTTCTATTACTTCTTTACTCTTGTTGTTTGTGCTCAGGAAAACAGCGAAAAAATTATTCTTTGGCAGTCATGATGTACCGCCGGACTATAAAGGCCAAAGGGTTAAGGTAGTAAAAGCGATTCCAGCCGGCGGTGAAGGCGCGATTTCTTATCGAGGATCGGAATGGATTGCTTTCAGTGAATCTACCAATTCGATACGCGAAGGGAGCACAGTCGAAATTGTTTCATTAGACGGAATTCGGGCGAAAGTCAAATTCATCGAATAAACTACTTAAAAGAAGGGAGTTGTTATGGAAATATTTTTTATTGTCCTCGCCGTACTTGCAGCCATCATAATTATGACCGGCGTTCGTGTTGTTCCACAGCAAAGCGCATATGTTGTTGAGCGGCTTGGTAAATTTCACATCGCTCTGCATGCGGGAGTGAGCTACATTATTCCATTCATCGATAAAATCGCCTATAGACATACGTTGAAAGAACAGACGATCGATATTCCTGAGCAGGTCTGTATCACCAGGGACAACGTTCAAGTCGGGGTTGACGGTGTGATTTTCGTGCAGGTGTTTGATCCGCAGATGGCGTCGTATGGCATTAGCAATTACATGTTTTCCATCGTGCAGCTGTCGCAGACCACGATGCGCAGTGAAGTTGGAAAGATCGACCTGGATAAAACGTTTGAAGAACGGACAATGATCAATTCAGCGATCGTAAGCGCAATCAATGAGGCATCACGCACATGGGGCGTAAAGATCCTGAGGTACGAAATTAAGAACATCGTCCCTCCGAAGACTGTACTCATTGCGATGGAAAAACAGATGCAGGCGGAACGCGAAAAACGGGCGATCATTTTGCAGTCAGAAGGAGAAAAACAGTCCGCGATCAACGTTGCCGAAGGGCAGAAACAGAAGGTCGTTCTTGAATCTGAAGCGGTCCGACAGAAACAAATTAACGAAGCAAGCGGTCAAGCTGAAGCAATCCGTGCGGTCGCAAATGCAACCGCAGACGGTGTAAAAGCAGTTGCAGCGGCAGCTAAGTCGGAAGGCGGAATGGAAGCCGTGCAATTACGCGTTGCTGAAAAATTGGTGGAACAATTCGGTAATCTTGCAAAGCAGGGTACGACGTTAATTCTTCCGGCGAACTTTGGCGATATTTCGTCGATGATCGCTACCGCGATGAGTGTAGTGAAAAGTACAAAATAGATTTGTACCGATCCATCCCGCTTTCCCCTCGTTCCCAAACTCCGTTTGGGAACGGAAGGTGGCGAAGCTCTGCTTTAAATAATGGAAGAACCTGAAGGTAGACCGTTGATTGGTTAATGTACAGACAAAACGGTAAAGATTTATGGAAGCAGAGCTTCCTTAAATAACGCTCCCCAGCAGAGCTTGGGAGCGAGAAGATCTACTTATAAAAAGTTAACGGCTGCAAAGACGTTGGAAGAAGTATTTCTGGGGAAACGATTACAAAATGGCAGATTCGACTATTGCAACAAAAGATGTTGAAAATTGGATACGGAACGAATTGCTGTCTTTCTTGCATATAACGAATTTCAGGTTTACTTTTGTTGTAACTGTAATTGAACAGTTTTAACCAATAGATGTAACGTCGGCCACGCATTACGGCGGGATCGTTTGAAGGGGGGAGCCCAATCCGCTGCCGCCGTTCCCAGTTGAAAGGAGCTTATCATGCAACGCATCATCGTTATCACGCTCATCGCCCTGATCACAGGTGGTTCCATCGCGACCGCCCAGCTTGTTGAACGATATAGCAACAATCCTCTGCCGAAGCTCAACATCGTAGGAATCGGAATGGCAGAAGACCTCACCACAGCCAAACATGTTGTCGGCGGGATCTTCAAGGACAAAATGAATGTGACATTCCTGTTCCCGACACTCGCCGACTCGACGTACAAGAAGCTGAAATCGCAAAGCGCGTTCGGTATATCGTTTGGCGGAAAGAGCGCTTCGGGCAGGGCGTTTTCTGCCGCCGTCGATTCGGTGCTGGAACTTAATTCGAACAATTTTACTGTACTGGCCATCGACCGGAAAGGAATCATTCGCGCACATTGCCAATCGACCATGTTTGATCCGCGCCGTTTCAACCGGTTAGTGGAAGAACTTCTGTTGAACCTTGATGGCAAGGAAGCGATCTCCGTTGACGAAACAAGTCCGTTCCAAACGACCCTGGCAAAAGAAAAAGCGGATGCCAAACCCAAGGCGTTGTTCACGCTCGGCAAGGGGCAGGATTTTTATGCGTACCTTGGGAAACCACTTCCCTCGTTCAGCGTCAAAACATTCGAAGGCTCCGACATAGCACTGCCGGAATCGTTCAAGGGAAAAGTGACGTTGCTGTTCGTATTTGCCGCATCGGAGGATCACGATGCACTTGTTAATTCAGCGGGTACCATGATGATGGCAAAGTTGATGAATGCATACTACGAGATGTTCACATTGGGCCAAGGCACATTAGGAAATGAAACGGTGAAAAACGCCGTCCCTGATTCATCCACAACAAAATAGATATTGCACCTCATCCGAGAAAGGGCACGTGTTTCAGCGCGCGGTCTTTGGTTTTTCTGGATGAAGAATGAAATGGAGAAGCGGCCAAACGGCAGGTTAAAAGGGAAAACATCGTGGGGACGTCTCTACAAAAACCGCGGGTATAACGATAACAACAGAGATGAAGAAGAAGGCGGCGGAAGGGTAAAGGAAAATCCTCGTAGGGGCGCATCACGATGCGCCCAAAAACAGGACACAACGTGTTGTGTCCCTACAGAAGCAAAAATCATTGCAGCCGCGAGCGTTTGTCGAGGATAAATGTTTTTCCGAACAGAAACGGAGATAACAATAAAATGCAAGAGGTAAGAACCTTACCCTGGATCCCCATTAGAAGCATATGGGGATGACAATTGGAGATAAAGATTGTGGAGGGGAAGACCTAACCCCCCTTGCTCCCCCCTTTCTTAAAGGGGGGAAGCCGAAGGCTGGGGGGTTCGATAAAGCGATCTGTAAAAAATAATGTAACCAACGACATCAGCTACAGGTAGCGCTAAGGAATATTCAATGGCAGACTCAACGCTAGCAACAAAAGATGTTGAAAATTGGATAAGAACCGAATTCCTTCCCAAGAAATATCATCAAGTCTTCTCAAAACAGAAATTAGGGGTGCAATCCGGCGGCGAATTTGAATGCGATGCTGTCTCTGAAGACGGAAAGATTGTCTGTTTTATCTCAACGAGCTCAAGTAAGACGGCAGGCGATAAACCTGGAGCAGATGAGCTTGCCAAAGTCCGCTCGAATGCTTTTTGGGCAGGTTCCCTCAGTGAAAAACCGCAGGAAATTGTGTTTGCATTTACAGACAAATCAATGATGGAGCTTATTAAGAAAGAAAAAAATAATGGGCGTTTCCCAAAACACATTAAAACGCTTCTCGTTGCATTGCCTGCAGATCTTGCCACGAAACTTGCAGAGATGAAGAAGGCGGCGGCGGAGGGGTAAAGGAAAATCCTCGTAGGGGCGCATCACGATGCGCCCAAAAACAGGACACAACGTGTTGTGTCCCTACAGAAGCAAAAATCATTACAGCCGCGAGCGTTTGTCGAGGATAAATGTTTTTCCAAACAGAAACAGTGATAACGTCAAATGAGAGAAAAGATAAAAACCTTGTCCTGGATCCCCATGAGAAGCATATGGGGATGACAATTGGAGATGAAGATTGTGGAAGGAAAAAAGCTGAACCCCCCTGCTAAAAGGTGGTCTGCGTTTTATTAGTGATACGCTTACGCGTATTGTTGTGATACGCTCCCCTTCGTTGAAGGGGGGAGCAAAGGGGGGTTGGGGGAAGCCGAAGGCTGGGGGTTCGATAAAGCGGTCTGTAAAAAATAATGTAACCAACGACATCGGCTACAGATGGACGTGGATAAATATTCTCCCGAACAGAAACAGGGATAACATTAAAATGCAAGAGGAAAGAACCTTATCCTGGATCCCCATTAGAAGCATACGGGGATGACAATGAGAGATAAAGATTGCGGAGGGGAAGTTAGATTGACAACCCCACCTTTTTCCTCCCCTACAGGGGAGGAGAGTAATAGATGATAAAAAGAAATAGACTATCGGAAAACCAAGCGCGAATATACCCTCTCCTTGTAGGAGAGGGTTAGGGAGAGGTTCAAAATAATGTCAGAAACTTTGCAATATCGACATGGCTCTGTTGGCAGAGCACGAGCATTTCGTCAATCCATGACCGACGGAGAACAAAAACTCTGGTCACGGCTTCGTGGAAAGCAACTAGAATATTATTTCAGACGTCAAACGCCCATAGGGAAATACATTGTTGATTTTGTATGCTGGAAAGAAAAATTGGTTGTTGAGATAGATGGTTCACAACACTTTACGAGTGCAGGAAAAGAACATGACAGAATACGAGGTAAATTCCTCAAGGAGCAAGGATTCCGAATATTGCACTATGATTCTGTAGAAGTGTTAAATAATACGGACGGTATTATTGAGGTAATTTATGAAAATTTAAAGAACCCCCTTTCTAAAAAGTAACGTGCATTCGCACGTGTTATGACATGCCTCCGGCTGTCAATGCTTGAAATTGAAATAATACTCAGTTATTATAATACCACTCAAGAGGTGTACTATCGCACTCGTAACAACATTCTTGAAGACAGATACAATCGAAAGCACTGAATATTTATGTCCACCGCTATGGTACGTTCTTATCGCTCCGTTATTTTGTCCATCATTTTCATATGGGCTTTCTCAAGTGTCTGCTCTGCTGCGGATAGATGTACCATCAGCGGCGTCGTGCGCGATGGTTCGACAAAAGATCCTCTTACCTGTGCCAATATCCTGATCCAGGGGACAACTACCGGAACATCGACGGATGCGCAAGGAAAATTCTCACTCGAAATTCCTCCCGGCGCTTACACATTGCGGTGCAGCCTTGTGGGTTACAAAGCATCCTTCACTGAAATTTTAGTTCAGAAAAACTCATGGCTGCTCCTTGAACTGAGTTCCTTTGATGTTTGCCTTCAGGATGTTACAGTCTACAGTATGCAAAACAGCGCTGTAGCGCAGGAAGAAGTAAGCGCGCTTACGCTCCAGAGCGATGCGATCAGGCAATCCACGAGTGTGATGGCAGATGTACTCCGCAGCGTTCAAATGCTGCCGGGTGTTTCCAGCAACAATGAATTGAGCGCAAAGTTCGATGTGCATGGCGGCGATGCGAACGAGAACCTCGTGTTGATCAACGGGAGTCAGGTGTACGAGCCGTACCATGTCAAAGAAGCACCCAATGCGAGCATCGGTATCTTCGATGTAGATATGATCAAGACTATGGATCTTATCACCGGCGGGTACAGCGCACGATACGGCGACCGAATGAGTTCCGTACTCAATATCGAATATCGAGAGGGAAGCAAAGAGCGTCTCCAGGGACAGGCAAGCGTAAGCATGACTGATTTCAGCGGATTGTGCGAAGGCCCCATCGGCGAGAAAGGATCTTTCATTATCGGTGCACGGCAAAGTTATTTGCAGTATATCAAAAACATGATAGGTGTCGCCCGGCAAATTCACCCCGCGTTCTATGATGTGCAGGGAGTGCTGGCGTATCAACTGGCGCCCCAGCATAAGATCTCAGTGAAGTTCATCCATGCCGGAGATACATTTTCCCAGGATCCGATCTTGAACGGCTGGAGTTCATACAATCCTGCGTACCACGATCCTTCCGGTCTCGTCGGACCATTGTCGCTGTCACAAAGCGATTCGACGGAAATGCATGCTCAATACTACAGCAGTATGATAGCTCTTCGGAGCGTGGATGTTCTTTCCTCCGATCTCCTGCTGAAGACGGAGGTTTCGTATTACGATCAGCGAGAATCGGAACATTCCGGTGAACTCAAACCCTACTCATCGCATTTCCAATCCGGCTCCGTCGATGGTTTCTATCGAGGCGTGTACAATAGATTCTACAACAACGATTTGCGTATTCAAACGCTGGAGATCAATTCCTCGGTTGAAATTCAAGCGTCTTCGTTCTTAGGAATGAGAACCGGCGCAAATTATCTGCCCATTTTTTACGACATGAAATATTCCAATAAGCGGACGTACGCAGAGTTGACGAATTACGATTACAAGACGAATAAATATCCTGACACACTCTACGCGATACAGGATTTCAGTCCGCCTGCAACGAATCTGGATTCCATCCATACTCATTCCTACAAACTCGGCGGCTATATCGAAAATGTTCTCCAGTTCGGCGAGCATGTCATTCTTAATATCGGTGGACGGGTCGATTATTTCGATCTGAATAAAGACCTCACGTGGAGCCCTCGAATATTGTTTGCCTATAAGATCGACGATGCGCTTACGCTTCGGGGTGCATGGGGTCACTATTACCAATCACCGGTTCCCGATCAATTATCGTCTTCTGAAGCATCGGATACCAATACGCAATCCCAACAAGCCATCCATTACGTGCTCGGTACGGAGTACAACCGTATACTCAATTCCGAAACGCACAGCTTTCTTAAGCTCAAGATCGAAGGCATTTACAAGACGTACGACAACCTGATCTCCGATATTTTTTCGACGTACAACGAGACCCTCCGATATTCCAGGAAGAACGATGCGGTTGGAAGAGCAACGGGCCTCGACGCTTTTGTGATGTATTCCGAACCGGGATTCTCCGGATGGCTCAGCTATAGCTGGCTGAATGCAGAACAGAGGATGATCGTCGATACGCTCGGTTATTTTCCCAGAGGCACCGATCAACGGCAGACGATCGCATCGGTTGCCACTATCGATCTTGGAAACACATGGGACTTGAGCCTTCGGCTCGCCTACGGAAGCGGGTATCCCTATACTCCCTCAATTGCTGTCTACGACAACTCAAAAAACCAATGGAATTGGATCGTCTCAAAACCAAACTCGGCAACGATGCCTGCCTATCGAAGAGTGGACGTGCGTGTTTCGAAAGACTTCACGCTCTTCGGCCTCTCTTCCTCCGCATTTTTAGATGTGAGTAATGTCTTCAACTTCAACAACATCCAAACCTACAATTACACATTCGATTCCCAGGGACAGCCAACTGTCGAGGAGATAAAACTGTGGCCAATCCTGCCGACATTAGGTATGGCAATCAAATTTTGATCTTGACCGTTGACGGGCAGTTTGAAGATTGAAATTGGATGTGCGTTTCGTAGAAACAATTTATAAGCGCAGCAGTTTCAATCGAGAAAAACTAATTCATTCTGGATTCCGGAAAAGATTGTGGCCCGCCTACGTTGCGAAGCAACTCCGACGGGTAAAAGGGGAAACCCTCGTAGGGATTTGATTTATCAAATCTCCGTTGAGAAGAACGTGATAAATCACGTCCCTACAAAAGCATAAATGTTGTAGCCACGATCGGCTTGCCCGATGTTGTTTGGCGGGTGATCGCGGATTTAAAGAAACCAAGGATATTTGCCGAGGTCAGCGACCTCGGCTACAATGTACGCGGGTAAATGTGTTTCCGAACAGAAACTGTGTTAACGCCTTAACTCACTGTTCGGATATTCGAGTGAAGATCAGTCATCTGGGCAGTGTCTCAGTTTAGTGCGGTCAGGACTTACGTCCTGACCGATACCGTTGAATGTCAGGAAGAAATTCCTGACATCACTAACCAGCTATGTTAAATTGAGACACTACCGTCATCTGTAGGAAATGATGAAAAAAAATAGTATTCTATATACAGAGCTATACACCAAAGGATTCGTAAAACATTCAATAGTTCCTGCCAGATAAGAACTCAAAATAACACCTCTAGAGAAAATCACTTGTATAGGTCACGTATTAAACAACAGTGCACAATAAATAACAAATTGCTCAAAGGAGAAACATCATGAAAATGTATGTCGGTAATCTGTCACGCGATATTTCGGAAGACGAATTGAAAAAGGAATTTGCAGCGTTTGGGGCAGTTGAATCTGTTACTCTCATAAAAGATAAATTTACCGGAACAGCGAAGGGGTTTGGATTTGTGGAGATGTCGGTAAAATCGGAAGCAGAGGCGGCTATTGCCGGATTGAATGATAAAGAACTCAAGGGGCGTAAAATGGTGGTGAATGAAGCCCGCCCGATGGCAGACCGAAAGTCGAACGATCGTGGACGCGGCGGCAGAGACGGCGGTGGAAACCGTTCTAGATACTAACCACTCTGTATTTTTTTTGTCTCATCTTTTCCACATCTCCGAGGGAGTTACACCCCAGAAGTGATGCGTGCAATTCGGGAGATCCGTTAAACCCGCCATCGCGATATAAAACATCGGGACGCACACAACACGCGAGCATGGCGGACAGGTAATTGGCAGGCAAAGAGGAAGAGATAAAGATTGTGGAAGGGAAAAATAATGAATAACCCCTCCCATCCCTCCCCTATAGGGGAGGGTAAGGGTGGGGTTCAAAATAATGTCAGAAACTTTGCGATATCGACATGGCTCTGTTGGTAGAGCACGAGCGTTTCGTCAATCTATGACTGACGGAGAACAAAAACTCTGGTCACGGCTTCGTGGAAAACAATTAGAATATTATTTCAGACGTCAAATGCCCATAGGGAAATACATTGTTGATTTTGTATGCTGGAAAGAAAAATTGGTTGTTGAGATAGATGGTTCACAGCACTTTACGAATGCAGGAAAAGAGCATGACAGAATACGAGATCAATTTCTCAAGGAGCAAGGATTCCGAATATTGCACTATGATTCTGTAGAAGTGTTAAATAATACGGATGGTATTATAGATGCAATTTATGAAAATTTAAAGAACCCCCTCTCATAAAAAGAAACGTGCGTTGCACGTGTTATGATAGGCCTCCGGCTCCCTATGAGGGGGACAGTTTTAAGGAAACGCCAAATTGTCGCTACAGATAAAAAGCTCGATGGGCTCGTGTATAAATTGTACGGGTTGACGCCCGCCCGATGATAAGGCATGGCGGGTAAAGAGGAAGAGATGAAGATTGTGGCCCGCCTACGTTGCGAAGCAACTCCGACGGGTAAAAGGGAAAATTCTCGTAGGGACGTATCCCGTCAAACAACATGGCGGGCAAGTCGGTGGATAAAGGAAAAAGGGTACGTAATCGCGAAGCAAAAGCTTCGCGGGACAGAAAATTGTTTCAGCGATCGGTTATCGCGGTTTGCAAAAATATGACGTCAACGATGTCGGCTCCAGTTGTACTTAGAGGTAAAGAATTTGGAAGATGGAGGGGAAAAAAAGAAAGGTAAAATTATGAAGAAGAAAATATTCATCAGCATCGGAATAGCATCGCTTGTCATAATCATTGGGGCAACCGTCATATTCTATCCGGCAATTCGCTTCATGACACAGAAAAAAATCGTCCGGCTTGACTCAGGCCTCACACTCATGCTTGGGGGCGGCGGCAACAGCGGAATTATCATAGGCGATAGTGCTGTGGTCGTCATCGATACAAAAATGATGGGCAGTTCTGAAGACCTGTACAAATTCGCTAAGAAGAAAGCAGGCCCAAAACCAATTATAGTGATCAACACGCATTATCACAAAGATCACGTAAATGGGAACAAATTCTTCAAAGACAGCAGAATCTATATTGGGAGTTATGAAAAAGAATTTCTTCAAAAAAATATCGACGCAGAAAATCAGCCGACGGATTTTGTGAAGGACAGTCTGTTGCTCGATCTTGGCAATGAGAAAGTGCACCTATATAATCTTGGTCAAGCTCATACGTTGAATGATCTCGTTGTCTATCTGTCAAACCATAATGTCTTATTTACGGGAGATTTGATTTTCAATCGGGTCAATCCAGTGTTGAAGGAAGAGAGCGGGGCAAAAGTCTCTCAATGGATACATGCGTTGGATATCATTCTGAGCCGCTGGGGAGACAGCAAAATTGTCCCTGGACATGGTCAGGTGGGCGATAGAGAAATGGTTGTATCTATACGTCAATATTTTATTGACATGACGGCAGCCGCCACGGACCCAAGTAAAGAAAATCAATTAAAGGATAAATATAAGGACTGGATGAAATTACCAAATATGGCGTCACCTGAAAAGACTATCGAATATATAAAAATGTATGATGTGAAAAAGTAAATGGAAACATTGCGGTCGAGGAAAATCCTCGCAGGGACGTATCCCGCCAAACAACATGGCGGGCAAGTCAGTGGATAAAGGAAAAAGGGTACGTAATCGCGAAGCAAAAGCTTCGCGGGACAGGAAATTGTTTCTGCGATCGGCTTGCCCGACGTTGTTTGGCGGGTGATCGCGGCTTGCAGAAATCTGACGTTAACGATGTCGGCTACATTGCTTTTGAAGTAAATAAGAGATAAAAAGTATTTGAAATCCATTACATTATTATAGGAGGATGTGATTATGGAAAAAATTACAGAACTCTTTGTAGTCGTCGAGAATAGACCCGGTGCGCTGGGAGAGCTTCTTGGATGTCTCGGAAGAGAAAAAATTAATATCGAGGCGATTGGGCTTTTCCAAGATATAGCGAAACTTTCTGTCTCGGATGTCGATCGGGCGGCAAAAGTGCTGAGACAAGGCAATTATCAGGTCGAGCTGCGTGAAGTACTCCGGCTTCACCTCGACAACAAACCAGGCTCGTTTGCGATGGTCGTCTCGCGTCTCGGAGCGGCCGGGATCAACATCGATTATTGCTATAGCACGGTCAACAAAGGACAGAAGGATGCATCCGTCATACTCGATGTCGAAGACCTCGATCGCGCCATGTCGGTCCTTCAGGGAGCTGAAAAGTAAAGTTGAAGAAGGTGTAGTCATTCTCTATGGAGTGCACCTCATCATTCATAAAATAAACCGTTCAAGGAATACCATGGAAGAACCAAATCAAGAAGCACAGCCCGTCATAGGTGAATATCAAGGCAAGCCGATCATACGCATCCCGACTGTAGATAATCCGAATCCGGAGACAATGTGGCATTGGCTCTCGTTTGGGAAGAACAAAGCGAAGGCGATTGTAAAATATTATGAAGCGATAAAGAAGTTTGCGGAAGAATAAAAGGCTTTACAGAATATATTGCTGCAGTCATCCTATAGACAGACGGAGCACATCTTATTCGTTCTCTACCAATCCCGCCATATTTTCGTAAAAAATCTTTTTAATATCTGCCACCGGTAAACGCATTTCCTGTACCAGCTTCAACTGATTATCCACGATGTCATAGCGGTAACCGCGGGGCAATAATCCAGAATCCGATCCGAACAATATCCTGTTGGGCGTAAAGATATCTAAGAATTTCTGAAACACGCGGCGTATATCCGGTTTATCCGGGTGTTCGGTGATCCATGAGTTTGAACCGGCAGTGTCAACGTAAACGTTTTTACATTCCTGACCGGTCAATAATGTCTCAGCCAGCTTTCCCGCACCGAAATTTGGAATGATGAACTTAATACCGGAAAACATTTTCGCAACTGAAATAAGATCTTTGGGATTTGAGAACTCTTCGTTCGTCATCGGGGGAATGTCTGCATAGTCGCGCGGACGCATCAGGAGCTTGCCGAAGTGAACATAGATAATGCCTTTGCATTCCTGGATGAGATTGTAGAGCGGATAAAGCCATTCGTCGTTGACACTAATGTGGTACAACGAAGGATAGAGCAAGACGCCTTTGAGCTTGTCTTCTTTCATCCGCTTGGTGGCATTTTCCATCAACACATTTGAGTTAGGATCGACCGCAAATATTCCGGTAAAACGAGTGGGAAACGCCTGCACCGCTTTGACGACGGATTCTTCATCACCGGGAATACTGCCGAAGAGCATCAACCGTTCCAACTTCCATTTGTCCATGATATCGATCCACCGTTTGGCAAGCTGTTCCGGATCTTCGCCGGGGATTTCAATATGTCCCTTGGCTGCTAAATTCCGCAGTTCAGTATTCATATCTGCTCGGCTCGGCTTCTGCTTTATTAAAAACTTAAAGAAGGAGTTCGAGTAGAAGTGAACGTGTGCATCAAATATTTTGAAGAGACCAATCATTGCTAAAACAATTCGATAGTACCCACAGGAACAGTTAAGTTGCGTTCTGCGCCGAGACGAAAGAGAGTTTCAAGAGCTTTCTTGCCGCGTTCTCCCATATCTACCGTTAATTCGCTGACGTACATTTTCACAAAGCGTTCGCCAAGTGCGATGTCGATTCCGCGCCCATACTGCAATGCGTACGGGATTGCTTCCGATTGATGCGTGTACCCGTAATGAATACTCTGTTTCAAACCGACGGAAAGTGTGCGAGCCAACACTGCACCAAGGTCTTTCCGCACAACATCGAGTCCCAAGGGCAGCGGCAAATCACCAAATCGCGATTTCCACAACTCGCCGAAGTCGATGACCTTTTTAAAACCTTGATCGGCGTATGTAATTTGTCCCTCGTGAATTAACACACCGGCCGCAAACTCACCTGAGTCGACACGCTCCATAATTTGATCAAATGGGACATCCACATTCTCCAATCCGTCCGTGAAGATTTTGAAAATGAGCGATGCTGTTGTGAGTTTTCCCGGTGTTGCAATCTTTTTGCCTTTGAGTTCTTCCAACGAACCATAATATTTTGAAATGAGAACCGGTCCGTATCCTTCGCCCATACTGGCGCCTGTTGCCATAATCCAATATTTATCGGCGACGAAAGGATACGTATGAGCTGAGATGGCGGTTACTTCCAGTTCGCCCTTTAAAGCGCGCATATTCAAGGATTGAATATCCTCAAGCATATGATCGATGATAATGCCGTCGAGTTTCACTTTCCCGGACGAGAGGCCATAGAACATAAATGCATCATCCGGATCTGGGCTATGGCCAATTCTGATAATTCTGTCGCTCATACTTTGCTTGTCTACGCTTTCACTGCCATATAGATGGATGCTATGCCGAAGGTTTGCGGATACCATGCGGCACTTGAGAATCCGGCACTCAGCAGGCATTTGCAAAATTCTTCGCCATCCGGAAACTCCATAATCGTGCTCGGGAGATACTCATACGCCGAACGGTTCCTTGAAATAAGACCTCCCAGCAAGGGAAGGAGATATCGAGAATAGAACTGATAGAACTGTTTCACCGGCGACCGACTCGGCTTTGAAAATTCGAGTATCATTGCTGTTCCGCCGCTGCGAAGCACACGGTGGAATTCACGCAGCCCAAGTTCAAGATTCTCAAAATTTCGTACTCCAAATGCTGTCATGACCACATCGAACGAACCGGATTCAAATCGAAGATGTTCTGCTTCGCCGGATTCAAGTGTAATAATGTCTTCAAGGTTCTTCTTAATAATTTTAGCTCGGGCAATTTCAAGCATCTTCGTTGAAATATCCACACCGATGACTCGTTCCGGATTCAGCCAAGCCGTTTCGATTGCCAGATCTGCTGTGCCGGTAGCGACATCGAGTATTCGTCTCGGATGTAATTGTTGGAGCAGTCGAACGGCTCGCCGTCGCCAAAGTATATCTAAGCCCGAACTGAGTGTATGATTCAGAAAATCGTACCGATATGCAATAGAATCAAAGAGTGAACGCACATGCGCTTGTCGGTATATGCGTCGATCACGTTTCTCTTCTCTGGTCACATTGCCTATCGTTGGTTCACCGATCTCATGTTTTTTTAAAACTTGAAGTAAATATACACAAGAGAGCCAAGAATTCCAATGTCAAATTGCGCGTTCCCTTTGACATCGCATCTTGAATCAAATGAAAGATTAATGTATTATTTCATCAACAAATTGCCTATCGAAAGCAGACAATGATGCACCAGTATATCGATTCTCACGCACACCTCTTCTACGAAGATTTCGAAAGAGATCTTGAGAGCGTTCTGACTCGTGCAAAGGATGCAGGTGTGAAATTTTGCATCGTACCCGGAACAGACTTGAAGAGCAGTCGGGAAGCGGTCTCACTGGCTGAGCAGCATGAAAATATTTTTGCATGTATCGGTGTTCATCCGCACGAAGCTGCTCAAGCGACGGATAAGGATTTTGGGGAAATTCAAGAACTGAGCAATCATCCGAAAGTGGTAGCCATCGGTGAGATAGGTTTGGATTACCATTATGACTTTTCTCCCAAAGATCGGCAGAAAGAAATCTTTACAGAACAGATAAAAATTGCCGTCCGGCGAAATCTGCCGCTCGTTGTGCATACAAGGGAATCGACGCAGGATGCATTCGCAATTGTCCAAGAAGCGGTGAAAACTCATCCCGATTGGAAAGAGACCGGAACAGCGCCTCGGCGAGGAGTATTTCATTGTTTTCCAGGAACTGCCGATGAAGCAGAATATGTGCGCCGACTCGGATTTTACGTCTCCTATACAGGAATAGTGACATTCAAGAAATCAGAGAGCATTGAGATCGTGAAACAGATCGGAGTTCATAATATTCTTCTCGAGACGGACTCTCCTTATATGACGCCGGTTCCTTTCCGGGGAAAACGAAACGAGCCGGCAAATATCGTATATATCGGGCGGAAGATAGCGGAAGCGTTTCATATCACGGAAGAGGAAGTGGCGCGAGTGACGACAGAAAATACAATGCATCTGTTCGGATTGGATGAGTAATGAAAGTGTCGAAAGTACGTAAATTTATTTTACAAATTTTATTTTTTACTATGATTGTATACGTCCAAACGTTCGCAAAAAGATTCATCAAACGAGTAAGGAGTAATCAACAATGAGGAAAATATTTTGTCTTGCTGTTATCGTCGGTGTGTATTCGATTCAATTCGCTCAGCTTATTTCTCCGGAGGAACGGGAGATACTCCAGTTACAGGATCAACGTTCTTTAGGGGAAGGAAAACTAGTGTCCTATCTTAGAGATAAGAATGAGAGGCTTCGATATCGGGCTGCAATTGCGTTGGCAAATATTCAGAATCCCGCGACCATGGAAGCGCTCGCGATCTCAATGAAAGACTCCGGGAACAATGTCCGCGCGGCGGCTGCGTTCGCATTGGGGCAGATTGGTTCCCAACAAGCGGATGAAGCACTGCTTTCTGCTGTCTCGAACGAAAAGGATGCGATGGTTCTTTCGCGAATATTGGAAGCGATTGGAAAGAGCAGTCCATCACGAAGTTTAGATTCAGTTCTCGATCTTGATGCGATGAAACCAGGATTATTTCCGGTGGAAGATATTGCATTATGCATTGCTCGATTTGCAATTCGGCAAATCAAAACAGAACGATCAATCCGGAAATGTTTCGATTTAACACAGAACAAATCACCGGAAGTCCGTTCTGCTGCGCTCTTTGCACTCTGGAGGTCTGCACCGCATGGATTCATTGATTTGGAAATCTCTAAAGAAAAGGACAGACTCATTCGATTAGCGAAAGATTCTGATCCAATGATTCGGATGCATTTGGCAACGCTGTTGTCACGATCAAAGTCGAAAGACGCTGTAGAGATCCTAGATGCATTAGAACAGACAGAACAAAAGACGAATGATTGGCACGTGTGGGTGCAGATTGTTCGTGCGCGCATTTCACTGGCTGCAGAGGATAAAAATGTTTTCATGAAGTATCCTCAATATCTTGGAATGAAGAATGACCAAGTAAAGATCTCAGCATTGCAAGCGCTTGCAGCAATGCCGTCGAACCTTATGAGTCAGTCGGCTGAAGTCGATTCGATACGGCAGATGATATGCGGATATGCCGGCGTGCAGTCGGGAGAAAACGAAGCTGTGCGCGGAGAAGCTCTTGTAACGTTGGGGAAACATTTTCCGGATGAGTTGAATCAATTCCATAGTTGGATTGCCGACACACAAGTGACACCACGGCTTAAGGCGAAACTGCTTGAAGGAATTGCACAACAGATCACTCGCGAGCATTTGAATATTCTCCTCGCTCATCTCAATCATGAATCAATACGAGTGGCAATGGCGGCATGGGATTTTGTGAAGCCAATGCTTATTTCGGTTGCGAATAAAAGTCTTGATTTCGATTCAACAGCCGAATTCAATTTGCTTCGTAATGTTTTCGAGAATGCGAGCATTGCCTTGGCGAAGAGAGATATAGGCCTCACCACCGTCATAGCCAATCTCTTTGACGATACTGTTGTATGGAAAAACAATAGAAGCCATGGACTTAACGATAAGATCATTGACGCATTCATGGTGGCATTTGATAGTCTCAAGAATCCGGACGATGCAGAAGCAAAGCAGTCGATCATTCGAACATTAGAGATTATGGACACCTTGCGCGCCGTTCCGTTTCTTGAAAATGTATTATCAGATCCGAATCATGCAGTTGCCGCGGAGGCTGCTGCATCATTGCATCGATTGACCGGCAAGAATTATTCAGCTCGGTTGGCACAGTATACAATTCCCAAGAGAACAGAAGAAGACTGGAATCTTCTCGAAAGCATTCTACCGGATCAAAAAGTTCATATTACTACGAATAAAGGCGTCATCATCATAGAATTGATGAAAGAGCATGCACCGTTCACGGTGTTAAACTTCGTGAAATTGATCAAGAACCATTTTTATGATGGTTTGTGCTTCCATCGCATTGTTCCGAACTTTGTAGTCCAAGGAGGAGATCCCCGAGGTGACGGCTGGGGTGGACCCGGATATACGATGCGTACAGAAGTGTCGTTAGTAAATTATAATCGCGGGAGTTGCGGTATGGCAAGTGCAGGAAAAGACACGGAAGGATGTCAATTTTTCATTACGCATATTTCTACACCGCATCTTGATGGACGCTATACGACCTTTGCCAGAGTTGTGAAAGGAATGGAGGTTGCCGACCGTCTGCAAATCGGTGATACCATACAGTCCGTTCGGATTATACGATAACAACAAAGAATTTTAAGGTTTTGTCTTCGCTTCCTGGTAAGTGGATCGATGCTCTTCGTCGTAGTTGGAGAGTCTATCGTAGACACTCCGGTCAGGGTAGGTCTGGAACACTTCTGCGATTTCTCTGAACTTTGTATCAAAAAACTGCTTCACAATGACGCTGTTCCGATTTTGCCGATTTCGAACATCGTTGATAGATTCAAGTGCATTTAGTATATTGTCTTGCGCCTTTTTCGGTTCCGTAGCGAGCAAATCAATTCCGTCATAATGATAGTTGTTCAGCGCGCTGCGGAAAGAATCATATTTCATATTCGTTAATTCATCCGATATGCCGAACTTGCTGTAACTGGCAGAAGTTTGTTTCCAGTCGCTACTTGCGGCGGAGTTCGCTGCAAGTCGGACAATATTTAATGCTTTTTGAAAACATGAATTTCCGGACATGGGTATATATGTTTCCAGATCATATCCAATAATGAGATACGCATAAAAATCAAGAAAACCGGTTAACGGATCGAAAATCATTTCATCATGATTCATCCGTTGGTTGGGCATGTAGGTGAATTCCCAATTGTTATCCGCTATTCTTAAAATAGGTGTTGTGCGATTTGATATTTCAGCTTTGATATAAACAGGACGCTGACTGGCGATGACAACTTGTACCTGATAGCGATTATCGCTTGTCCCGCTCTTGAAGAAGATTTCCATATTGCAAGAGATTTTTTCTCCATTGAGATCTTCATTCGTAATGCGTGTGTTGTTCAAGTAGCGTTCAATGTCGGATGTAAAATTGCGCAGATAATCTCGCTGAGAAGATTGAATGCTTTCTATATTGATTGTCACTTTACAGTCGAGTTCTTGTGAGACAAGAAAGGGTGTACTGATGAACACGAGAGTGAACAAAAAAACAAATATTCGCTTCATGGGGGACTCATTTCATGTATGTGCACAGGAAATATAGCCAATTTCTTCTGCCTCAGCAAGGAAAAAAGATAGGTGCTGTATGCCTCATCTGCTTGCTGGCGGGCACTTCTTATCTTCATTCATTGGAAAATAATGGCCGAGGCACAAAGGCGATTGGGATGGCGAATGCTTTTGTCGCAGTCTCGGATAATCTTTGGGCAATCAATTACAATCCAGCTGGTCTTACCCAAGTCACAGGTATTCAATGCTCTGCTTTTATCATTCCCAATCAATTCGGCTTACCTGAATTGCGGACAACAGCTCTTGCAGCGGCTGTACCATTCTCCTTTGCTACGTTTGCATTGAAAGCGGAGAAATTCGGTTTTGATTTATATAAGGAAACCGAAGTGGGAATGGCCTGCGCCTTAAAGCTTGATCAAAACATTTCAGGTGGATTAAGTCTTAATCTTCATCGTGTCGATATTGCTCGATATGGCAGTACACAAAATGTCATACTCAATGGAGGGATCCTTGCATATGCCCTCAAGAGTGTGAAGGTTGGTTTCAATTTCAACAACATGATGGGGGCAACTGTTGGAAGGATGGGTGAGAAAATTCCACAATTGTTTGCTCTTGGCGCATGCTGGTCTCCGCTTGATGATTTACTGTTGTCACTGGAGATGGAAAAAGATATCCGCTATCCTGCAAGTATAAAATGGGGTATTGAACAAATGGTGTTTGATGTGCTGGCGTTTCATGCAGGAGTGGCGAATAATCCGGAGAAGTATTCAGCAGGAATTGCCGTGAAATATTCTTTTTTTGAATTTGGATATGCAGGCTATAGCCACCTTGATCTTGGCTGGACTCATCAGATTGAAATTTCATTCAAACTCGCCGATGAATAAAGTATGCGTCGCTCATTCCTTTATTTCTTGATCTTCGGTGTCCCAGTTGTACTGAGCGCACAAGAGCTGCAATCAGTGGATACTTTGAAAGTTTCAGAAGATGTTCCATGGGAGAAACTGTTTGAGACAGGAACCGAAGATGAAGAAAATTCTTCGGCCGTTGACGAAGCTGCACAGCTTGAAGATAATCCACTCAATCTTAACACGGCGCCAGTAGAAGAACTTCATCGTATCCCTGCCATGACAAATGTGGTCGCCTCTCGAATTATTGCAAGACGAAAGCTCACGCCATTTACTTCGTTGGAAGAACTGATAACCATCGAGGGTGTAACACCGGAAATGCTTTCTTTCATTCGACCGTATGTGAGGATAAGAAAGATAAAGGAAAGATCAACCATGGCAGGAGTGTTCCTCAGCAGAACGTCGACTGAAATAGAAAAACGAAAAGGATTTTTGAATACTGCATATCCAGGCTCGCCAATGAAAATTCTCAATAAATTCCGATTAGCGGTCGGCGACAAAGAATCTCCGCTGACATCAGCAATATCAACGATAGAGGTTGGAGCCTTAACGGAAAAAGATCCTGGTGAACGAAGTCTCACAGGTTTTTCAAGCGGTTTTGGATGCATATCTGTACCAGCATTCTCAACACAGTTGATTATTGGTAATTATCAAGTCGAGGCAGCCGAAGGATTAATCTTGTGGCGCGCATCTGCATTTTCAAAAGGGAGCGACGTTATCGGTCCTACACGCAAAAATGGCAGCGGAATTCATCCATATCTCTCAACCGATGAAAATTCTTTCTTGCAGGGAATCGCAGCGTCAATGGAATTCAGTTCCGTGCAGTTTCAGATGTTCTCTTCGAATAAACCGGTCAATGCCACGATTGATTCGCTCGGTCAAATATCCAGTATCGACCAAAGCGGATTGTTTCGAACAGAGAATGAATTACACAAACAGAAATCGACTTGCGAGACCATGATTGGCTGTCGTGCAGTTGCACATCTTTTTGAAGGATTAAAGCTCGGCGGAACGGCTTATCGTACACATTTTAAAAATCCTTTAATACTGAAAAATGGAAATGGTGAGACGACTTCTCAGCTCTGGATGCAGGGAATGGATATTTCGTACACGAACCGAAAGATTGATCTGTTCACAGAACTTGCCATGGATCGGTCGCATGAAATTGCGATGATTGGCGGTATGACCTATGAACCGATGACGTCGCTTTCACTTTCATTGGTAGCAAGAAAATATCCATCCGGATTTCAGAGCATTCACGGAAATGCATTTGGTGAATCCGGCAGGGATGTTCAGAACGAAAATGGTGTGTACGTTGGACTCAGGGTACAACCGATTGATTGGGTTTGGATCTCAACGTACTACGATCAATTTGATCATCCTCGACCCACTCAGTTTATCCCCGCTTCATCACACGGCAACGATTTCCTTGTGCTTGCAGAATGTCAAATAACAAATACGTGCGAACTTGCGTTTCGCTTCAAGAGAAAAGAATCACCATCTACAAGAGATGAGTACGATTTGTACGGCAGAATGATGAAACAAATTATTCCCCGCATTCAAGAAAATTATCGACTGACGAGCGAATTGATCTCGTCATCTTCTGTCCGTTTAGCGAACAGAATAGAGTGGGCAAAAGTAACGTACGCCGGGATGAAGAAATCGGAACAGGGTTTACTGCTCTCGCAAACTATTCAATGCACATTGTTACACTCACTGGCACTTCGAGCGAGGGTTGCCGCCTTCGAGACAGATTCGTATGATTCACGGATGTATGAGTACGAAGATGACCTTCCACGTTCATCATCCAATCCAGCACTGTATGGCCGCGGCTTACGATGGTATCTTATCCTCCGATATACCATCTTCTTAAAAGTCGATATCGGCGCAAAATATTCTCGGACTATGAAAGATGGCGTTCAGTCTATTGGTTCTGGTCTTGATGAAATAGAAGGGAATACTCAATCACTCTTGAGTATGCAATTAGATATTCGATTCTAAAGCATTTCCAAGAAAACACTTTTTGGGGAGGACCATTGTTGATAATCCTTAAGTATATTGGTTTGCTTACATTGCAATCTCATCGAAAAAAGGGTATATTTTCACCGAAACTTGTGTAATTATCAAGGCAAAAGCATGCTTCAATTCTTTAAAAATCTTTTCGGTTCAAAGCACGAACGTGATGTGCAAGATCTCTATCCCATGGTTGAGGAGATCAATCAACACATGGCTTCGTTAGAAGCACTGACTGATGAAGAACTTCGTAACAAAACAACAGAATTTCGCCAGAGAATTCAAGAGTACATTAAAACCACTGAAGATGAGATTGCTCAGGCGAAAGAAACACTGAAGCAGTCAGAATCATTTGAAGAACGTGAAGATCTCTATACAAAGATAGATGAACTCAACAAGCACCTTGACGAGCAAATTGAGGAAGTGTTGAATGAAATTCTTCCGGAAGCTTTTGCTGTCGTAAAGGATGTCTGTCGTCGATTGGTAGGACAGACATGGGATGTTGCCGGTACTAAAATTGTTTGGGATATGGTACCGTTTGACGTTCAATTAATGGGTGGCGTTGTACTGCATAAGGGCAAGATCGCAGAAATGACTACCGGTGAAGGAAAAACGCTTGTCGCCACGCTGCCTACGTATCTGAACGCGCTTACCGGACGAGGTGTACATATCGTTACCGTAAACGATTATCTTGCACTCCGAGATAGTCTATGGATGGGTAAAGTATTTGAGTTTTTAGGATTGAAAGTTGCTTGTATACTGCAAAATATGGATCCTCACCAACGTCGCATTCAATATGCCGCTGATATTACCTACGGTACGAACAATGAATTTGGATTTGACTACTTGCGTGACAATATGGTGGTGAGTGCCGAGGAAATGGTCCAACGTCCCTATAACTACGCAATCGTGGATGAAGTGGATTCGGTTTTGATTGACGAAGCACGAACACCTCTCATTATCAGCGGACCGGTGGCAAGTGAAGACCATAAGTTCGATGAAATGAAGCCGTATGTTGACCGTTTGGTGAAGGCGCAGCAAAATTTCGTTGCAAAAATTACTTCTGAAGCAGAGACGTTCTTAACACAAGGACGGATGGAGGAAGCCGGAGTTCAATTGCTGCGCGCGCAGAGGGGGTTGCCGAAGAACAAGAAGTTGATGAAGCTTCTTTCCGAGCCATCCAATAAAATACTTATGCAAAAAACTGAGCGTGAGTATATGCAGGATCAAAGTTCGCGAATGCACGAGATCGATGATGAACTCTATTTCAGTACTGATGAAAAATCGCATCTTATCGATCTCACGGAAAAAGGACGTGAATTTCTTGCTCAAGTATATCCTGGAAACAATAAAGATCTGTTTGTCATCCCGGATATTGGTACAGAATTAAGTATGATAGAAGGTGATGCAACGCTCGCCATCGATGAGAAACAGAAAAGGAAAGATAACGCCAATAAACTTTTTGCCGACCGGAGCGACCGCATCCATACGATCCATCAACTTCTCAAAGCATATAGTCTGTACGAAAAAGATGTTGAATATGTCGTATCAGAAGATGGTAAGATCATGATTGTGGATGAATTCACGGGTCGTCTCCTTTCGGGAAGGCGTTACTCAGAAGGACTTCACCAAGCTATTGAGGCAAAAGAAGGTGTTAAGGTAGAACGTGATACTCAGACTCTTGCAACGGTCACGCTCCAAAATTATTTTAGGATGTACAAAAAGCTTGCCGGTATGACGGGAACTGCGGAAACGGAAGCAGCAGAATTCTATGATATTTACAAACTTGACGTTGTCGTTATTCCAACGAACAAACCGATGGTGCGCGATGATAAGGACGATCAAGTATTCAAGACGAGGCGTGAAAAATACAACGCAGTGATAGCTGAAATAGAAAAGATGCGCGCCATTCAAAGGCCCGTACTGGTTGGAACGACAAGTGTAGATGTTTCGGAAACGATAAGTCGGATGCTCAAACGGAAAGGCATACCGCATAATGTCTTGAATGCGAAACAACACCAACGAGAAGCAGAGGTTGTAGGGAACGCTGGATTACCGGGCGCCGTCACCATTTCGACGAATATGGCTGGCCGCGGAACAGATATCAAATTGGGTCCGGGAGTGAAAGACAACGACGGATTACATATTATTGGAACTGAACGACATGAGGCCCGGCGCATTGATCGACAACTTCGTGGTCGTGCAGGCCGTCAGGGCGATCCAGGATCCTCGCTTTTCTATCTTTCTCTCGAAGATGATCTCATGCGTTTATTCGGAAGTGAACGCATTGCAAAGATTATGGATCGGATGGGATTGAAGGAAGGCGAAGTGATCCAGCATCCGATGATTACACGTTCCGTTGAACGAGCCCAGAAAAAAGTTGAAGAGAATAACTACGGAATCCGCAAACGGCTCTTGGAATATGACAATGTCATGAACCAGCAGCGCGAAGTCATCTATGCCAGACGTCGACACGCATTGCTGGGGGAACATCTGAGAGATGACATCTTCGATATGATGCGTGATGCCATTGATAAGCTCGTAGAAGTATATTATCCGGAAGGCGATATCGAAGGACTTCGTAATGAAGTACGGGCACGTTTTCTTACAGATCTCAGTCTCACGCCAGAGCAATTCCAGACATTAGGCGACAAGGGTGTCGCTGACGAAATTATCAGGGTGACTCAAGAATTCTACAAACGGAAGGAAGAACAAATAGGTCCTGATCTTATGTCGACACTTGAAAAGATGGCGATGCTGCAAGTGATCGATGTAAAATGGCGCGATCACTTGCGCGAGATGGACGACTTGAAGGAAGGTATCCACCTGAGGGGATATGGACAAAAAGATCCTTTAGTTGAATACAAAGGTGAAGCGTTTAAGATGTTTATGGAGTTAATGGATCTGATTGCAACCGACGTACTCAATATGGTACTAAAGCTTTATCCTGAACATCCTGAGCAGCTTCCGCCGCAGAGAGCGCGTCGCCCCATGCGGCGAGAAGATATGGTGCTGACACACGATTCTGCAACAGGAGCCGGATTTGCCGCAAATAAAGAGCCTGTTTCCTCATCAGATGGACCGCAAAGAGCACAACAGACGAGTGCTCCGCGGGTTCAACAAATACGGGTCGGTCCGAAGATTGGAAGAAACGATCCATGTCCATGCGGCAGCGGCAAAAAATATAAAAATTGTCATGGCGGTTAAGCGGCAACCGATATGGAGTAAAATGTAATGAAGAAGATTGAAGCGATACTCCGACCATTCAAAGTGGATGATATACGTGAAGCACTTTCTGAGATTGGTGTGAGAGGTATGACCTTGTCGGAGGTAAAAGGATATGGTCGGCAAAAGGGGCACACAGAGGTCTATCGTGGTTCGGAATACAACGTAGACTTTTTGCCAAAAGCTAAAATTGAAATTGTAGTAAAAGATGATATGCTGGAAAGAGTGATCGCCACTATCCTCAAAGTTGCGAAAACAGGGCAAGTGGGAGATGGAAAAATATTTATCTCATCGATAGAGGACGTCATTCGCATTCGTACAGAAGAATCGGGCGAAGAAGCTGTGTGAGGAATCGGCATCGCACCACGCATAGTGTTCGTGACATGGGGAAATTATTCTGAGCGTTCTGTCTGGGAAAGACGGAACGCTTTTTTGTCTTAAGAAATGGAAGAAATTAAAATAAAATATAAAGCCGGGTATGTTGCAATTGTTGGTGAGCCCAACGTCGGGAAATCGACACTTCTCAATGCGTTGCTGGATCAAAAGATTTCGATTGTAACGAATAAACCGCAGACAACGCGTCAGCGTGTTTTAGGTATTCTCAGTCGAGAAGATGCACAAATTATTTTTTTAGATACACCCGGACTGCTCAAGCCAAAATATCTTCTGCATAAAGAGATGCTCAAACACGCTGAAAGCGCACTCGCAGATGCAGATATTATTCTTGTGATGACTGATGTAGCGCGAAAGACGGAATTGCCGGAAGAAGTGAGTATGCGCGTTCTGCCGCTGTGCAAGACTAAACCTGTGTTTCTGGTTATAAACAAAGTAGATAAGGCAAACAAAGTAGAATTGCTGCCCATCATCCAAACATTTGCGCAGGAAAGGCAATTCAAGGAAATTGTTCCCATCTCTGCTCTCAAGCGAGACAATCTTGATGCAATTCTAAAAACGATTATCCAATATTTACCAGAACATGAAGCATTTTATCCTAAAGATATTGTGAGCGAGTATCCTGAACGGTTCTTTGTCGCAGAGTTTATCAGAGAAAAACTTTTCGAGAAGTTCCGGGAAGAAATTCCCTATTCTACGGCAGTAGAGATTCGTGAATTCAAGGAACGTGAAAAAGGCAAAACACTCATCAATGCAGATATTCTTGTTGAGCGTGATTCACAAAAGGGCATCGTCATAGGTAAAAAAGGAGAGGCGCTCAAGGAAATCGGTACTGAGGCACGCAGGGAAATTGAAAACTTTTTGCAGCATGAAGTATTCCTTGAGCTTCATGTAAAGGTACGTGAAAAGTGGCGTGAAAATGAGGCGATCATTCGTCAACTCGGTTATCACAGCTAAGATTGAAAGAGTTGTACAGATGTCGGTGCGTTTAAAAATCTATTTCGGCTTTCTTGCTATTTGTCTTCTCTGGGGTTCATCTTGGGCAGCGGTGAAGCTCGGCCTTGAAACCATTCCGCCATTTCTCTCTTTAGGAATTAGATTCTCTATCGCAAGTATTATTCTCGGTCTGGTCATTATTGCGAGGCGTTTAGATGTTCCGACCGATAAAAAATTCTGGAAGCTGGTGTTCATTCTTTGTAGTACATCGTTCACCATCCCTTTTATGTTGATTTACTGGGCTCAAATCCAGGTGAACTCAGGGCTTGCGTCCGTTCTTTTCGCTACGTTCCCACTTTGGGTTGCAATCTTCTCACATTTCTTTCTTCCCGATGAACGAATGACGCCTCAACGCATTGTGGGTATGGCTCTCGGGTTCCTTGGAGTTGTCGTCATCTTCAACAATGGTTTTTCAGATATGAGCAGAACAACGCTTTTAGGTATGATTGCACTCATCATTGGAGCAATCATCCAAGCTTTTGGATTGATTGCTTTACGGCGCTTTGGCAAGCACATGCATCCGGTAATGCTCAACTTTTGGCCAATGCTATTGAGCGCAGTAATTCTGTTCGCTGTCAGTATTGGTACTGAGGATTATTCAACAGTTCTCTTTGACATAAAAGCAATAGGATCGCTCGTTTATCTTTCCATTTTTTGCACAGTCGTTACATTTGTTATTTACTTTTGGTTGGTCAAGCACATAGAAGCAGTTATCCTGTCTCAATCTGCATTCATCACGCCAGTGATCGCAGTATTCATCGGTGTGATTATGATGGGAGAAGGATTTACATCAACAGCATACATAGGCTCGACGATTGTTCTGATTGGCGTTGCGGTCGCGACCATTGGCGATCTCGTTGCAGTCTACCGCCGCAAAATAAGTGAAACATAAAAAAGTATAATAGTCAGAGTTACACTTGTGTGAGCAAAATGGTTTTTATGAAATACATGGTGGTAATGTATGGTGAATCCAGTGAATGAGGCAACATTCACACTCGCAGTAAAAGATCTTTCCTTGATCGAAAAGCTTGATGCTCTTCCGGCAAAACCTGGTGTGTACCAATTCAAGAACAACGAAGGCAAAGTCATTTATGTTGGAAAAGCACAGAATCTGCGAAATCGGGTTCGACAATATTTTCACACATCACGTAGTGCAGACCCGCGGATTGACGCACTGGTTTCCAAGATTGTTGATGTAGAGCTCACTGTCACCGACAGCGAAATTGAAGCGCTCATTCTTGAAGCCAACCTTATCAAACAGCTGAAGCCGCGTTATAATGTCGTACTCAAAGACGATAAAAGCTATCCCTATATCGCTCTTACGAAAGAAATGTATCCTCGCGTGTTTGTAACGAGAAAGAAGATTCCAGGATATCGTTACTTTGGACCATACACCGATGTAAAATCCATGCGGAATGCGCTGAAGACCATACGAGATATATTTCTGATCCGAAGCTGTAATTACGACCTAACTGAAGCTTCCATTCTACAAAAAAAGTTTAAGGTTTGTCTCGATTATCATATAAAAAAATGTGAGGGACCATGTGAAGGACATGTGACACGGGAGCATTACAATGCATTAATTGATCAAGCGGCACAAGTACTTCGCGGAAAGATTAAAAGCGTCGAAGAGTTATTGAAGAAGGAAATGAATATACTTGCGGAAGCAAGAAAGTATGAAGAAGCTGCGTCTGTTCGAGACCGAATCCATGCACTCAAGGTGTATTCTGAGAAGCAGAAAATCGTTGATTCCACCGAGGCGGACCGTGATATTGTTGCTCTTGTGTCTAAGGAAGACGATGCCTGTGCGGTCATCTTTAAGGTTCGCGATGGGAAAGTGATCGGCAGTCAACACATCTATCTTTCCAATGTTCTTGGGAAATCGTTTGGAGATCTCCTGGAAGCTGTTCTTGAACGGTACTACCTAGATCAAGAAGATATTCCAGAGGATTTGTTTGTATCCGACGAACTGGAGAACATAGATATCCTCAAAGAATGGCTGCGGAAACAAAGCGGTCATGCGGTCAACATTGAAATACCGAAGTCGGGGGATAAAGCAAAACTCGTAGCACTTGTGCGCACGAACGCACAGTTCTGGTTAGATGAATTGGAATTGACAAAACTCAAACGTGGAGATATTGTCCCTCATTCGCTCGAGGCACTTCAAAGAGATCTTCGGCTTCCTTGTCCTCCACGAAGAATCGAGTGTTTCGATATATCAAATATCCAAGAAACAGATACCGTTGCCTCCATGGTGGTCTTTGTGGATGGCAAGCCGAAGAGAAGCGAATATCGGAAATTCAAAATACATTCCATCGAAGAACAAAATGATTTCGCAAGCATGCAGGAAGTGGTGAAGCGTAGGTATGAGAGGCTCCTTCGAGAAAATCAAGAACTTCCAAATTTAATTATGGTTGATGGAGGAAAGGGACAGCTCTCGAGTGCCGTAGAAGTATTAAATACATTAGGATTGAAAACTATACCAATACTCGGATTAGCAAAAAAACTTGAGGAGGTGTTCTTGCCTCATCAGAGCGAACCTGTTCAACTGCCCCGAACATCATCCGGTCTGCGGCTTATGCAGCAAATCAGGGACGAAGCGCATCGTTTTGCTATAACATATCATCGAGTTGTGCGTTCAAAACGAATACTTCAGACAGAGTTAGATTTGATTAAAGGGGTAGGAAAGAAGCGTGCAGGGGAATTGCTTGAAGTATTCGGTTCAGTGCAAGGTGTGAAGTTTGCCACAGAGGAACAACTTGCAGAAATTGTTGGCGAAGCAGTCGCAAAGAGGATTTTAGAATATTTCGATCATACAGAAAAAGAATAAACATTCAATGGAACTGTATTATACGCGTGATGAGTCATAAATTGCGAATCGGATGAAATAATTGTAAGTTACCAACAGTATGAGTCCATTAAAAACCTTTCTTCGGCTTCTGAAATATTTCCTTAAGTATAAATGGCGGATTGCAGCCGGCCTTATATCTGTCGCCATTATGAGTTCGTCGGATACGGCATCGGCATATTTGATTGCGCGACTTTTCGAAACCCTCCAAACCATTGGTCAACAAGTACGATCAGGCCAAGAAATTCTCGTGCCTATCCCTTTGAAAGTTTTTGACCATATCATTTATTCATTCACTGTTCATGGAAAAAATGAAAGTTTTCAACTTATTTACAGATTTGCCGTCGTGGTTATCGTTATTATCCTTGTAAAGGTGACTTTTGTCTACATTCGCGAATATGTCATGAGTTCTGTTCAGCAAAAGATATTAGTAAGATTCCGCGTCGATCTCTTCGATCGAATCATTGCTTTGCCTATCCGTTATTTTGATGAGAATAAGACGGGCTATATTATGTCGCGTATTACAAATGATGTGAACAATCTCGAGCAATCATTAAATCTCATCATTGAAATCGCTCAAAATCTCGTCTATACATGTGTTTTTGCCACTGCGCTCTTTTTTACAAATTGGAAATTAACTGTTGTCACGATAATTATTTTTGCGCTTTCCGGAGAGATATCGCGAAAATTTGGTGATCGAATTCGGAAGCACAGTCATGATCTCACAAATACTCTCGCTGATATTTCAGCATTTTTACAGGAGCGAATAGCTGCGATACGTATTGTTAAATCATTCACGAGAGAAGAGGAGGAAAAGAGGGTATTCCGAAACAAAGTTGGTAGTAACTATCATTTTTCGATGAAGATTGTACGTGTTATTGCACTCTTAAGTCCGACAAATGAACTGTTCAATACAACTGCTGCATCATTGCTCGTGATCTTTTCTGGATACCTTTTTATCACTGGAACCATGACGATAGAAACGATGATCTTTTTTCTAATTCTCATGATCAATTTAGCGAAACCGGTGAAAGCATTGGGCGAAAGCGCGGCACGGATTCAAAAGACACTCGTTTCCGCAGGTTATATTTTTGAAATCCTTGATCTCCCGAAAGAAACGAATGGGAAGTCTGCTCCTTCAGTCATAATTACAGAAGGTACGGTTGAATTTCGAAACGTATCATTCGCTTATGCAGGAGACATTCAAGCGCTCAAAGAAGTCAATCTGAAAGTTGTTTCAGGTGAAAAAGTAGCGCTTGTGGGACCGAGCGGCGGAGGGAAAAGTACATTGGTCAACCTGATCCCGCGGTTCTATGAATTATCTGAAGGTGCTATCTTTGTCGATGGGATGAATATTCAGGATATCGATCTCTTCGGGCTTAGGAGTCAAATTGCAGTTGTGCCGCAAGATGTCATACTGTTCTCGGGTACGGTCTTTGATAATATTCGTTATGGCAGACTCGAAGCACAGCACAATGAAGTTATTGAAGCGGCGAAAGCTGCCAATGCACATGTGTTTATCGAAAAATTAGAAAAGGGTTACGATACTGAAGTAGGTGAACGAGGACTTCAACTTTCAGGCGGTCAGAGGCAAAGGATTGCGATTGCCCGTGCGATTCTTCGTAACCCGAGAATCCTCTTGTTGGATGAAGCAACATCTGCACTCGATACGGAATCCGAACTCATGGTACAAGAAGCACTCGATCGGCTCATGGAAGGAAGAACTTCATTCATTATTGCCCATCGGTTATCAACGATTGTACATTGTGATCGCATTGTTGTCATAGATTCAGGCCGGATTGTGGAAGTTGGAACACATGAAGAGCTTCTCAGAAAAGAAAGCGGATTGTACCGACGCTTACATTCTCTTCAATTTGCCGACAACTCCGCTTCATGAAAGATCCAATTCAAAAACGTATCGAACTCTGGTTTCGCCGGCTGCTGATTCAATTGCTTGGACGATTATTCCAGCGAAAGAATACCCTTCAAAGCAATATTGATTTTAATACTTGTAAGTTTCTTTTTATCCGTCAGGACAGGATCGGTGACGTTCTGATTTCGACGCCTTTGTTTGGAATTCTCAAAAAACATTATCCCCGTGCGATACTAGATGTGCTCCTGAGTGAAAGAAATCATTTTGTTTTGGAAAATGATCCCCTGATTCATACACGTTGGATGTACAGAAAGAAAATAGGAAGAATCATTTCCTTGATTCGAGCACTGAGAAACGAACGCTATGACTTTGTCATCGATCTGATGGATAATCCCTCGACTACTTCAACAGTTCTCTGTTTACTGATCAACGCAAAATGGAATGTAGGAATTGACAAGGATAATAGGTTTGTCTATGATATTATCGTGCCTATGCTTTCGCGACGTGAGACACATATTATCGATAGAATCGCACAATTGTTGATCCCTTTTCACATTGATCCTCGTGGAGAAAACTTTTCTGTTCGATACTCTACATCCTTTGAGTCTGAGGAATTCGTCAATCATTTTTTACGGCACAATAACATGTTCTCTCATCCAATCATCGGTATCAATATTTCTGCCGGTAGTGATGTACGATTTTGGGGTGTCGAGAACTTCAAGGGACTTCTGAATCACTTGAGAAACATGTATCCAGAATATAAGTCGATGTTACTCTATCAACCATCTGACGAGCGGCGTGCCCACATGATAGCCGAATCTCATCAAAGTGTAGTACTCTCGCCGGTGACTTCATCGTTTGATCAATTCGCTGCATTCGTTAAACGACTGTCATTCTTAGTTACTCCAGATACAGCTGCTGTACATTTAGCATCTGCCTTTAAAGTCGGAACTGTTGTGCTTTATGTTCAATCAAACAAAGCATTATGCATTTGGGAACCCTATGGGACTGACTATGAATGTATCGTAACAGATGCAGATGATCTATCGATGATTCCAGTCACACAAGTTCAAGATGCTTTAGAGAGACTTATTCGGCGATCACGTAAGAAAGCTGAAATAGGTGTATAGGAACCAAAACAAGAGAATGATTAAAAAATTGGAATATTGGTGGAGACATCACATTGTCTATCCAGTCCTTCGAGGGATATTTCACAACACTGAAAAAAAAATACCTATTGATATCCAATCTATTAAGAGCGTTCTCATTTTACGATATGACCGAATTGGAGATATGATTGTCACGACACCTATCTTCAAGGGTTTGAAGGATGCTCATCCTCAATTACGAATCGGAGTCTTCGCGAGTAACGCCAACGCAGAAATTATTCAGAACAATCACAATGTCGACACTATTCACATCCTTTCTGCTTCTTGGTGGCAAATGTGGAAGGAAATCAAACGTGCACGGAAAGAACAGTATGATGTTGTTCTCAATCTTGTTTTTAATAGAACAACGAGTGGAGGAGTTCTCGCAAATCTGATTGCGCCCGATGGAATAAAGATAGGGCAGGGGGATACGAAATACAGATTCTATTTCAACATCCTCCTAAGACTCACTCGTCAAAGCGATCACATGGTTGAAACTCTTGCATCGATCATCAAAATGGTGTTCAATGTCCACCTAAACCCGGATCAATTAATATATGATATCATCATTGATCGTAAGACAAGAGAGGTCATCCAAGCGTATTGGACGAAACACAACCTTCAGCCACGTTTGCTTTCGGGGAATAAAGGAATCCCTTATATTGTATTCAATCTTTCCGCGAATGACTCTGTAAGAAGAATTTCAGCCGAACAAGCTTTATTCATCGGAGAATATCTTAGTTCGAATACGTCATTTCAAACGCTTCTTCTTCATGCTCCGAAAGATTCGATTATGCTAAAAACGAAGCAGCTACTTATAGAGAAAACACGTTGTTTGCCGTTTCCAGAACAAGGGACTGCTTCTTTGCTTGAAATCGCTGCAATAATCAAAGGTGCGGCGGCTGTCATAACACCGGACACATCCATCGTCCACTTCGCATCAGCTGCCCAAACCCCTATCATCGGATTCTATACAAGCATGCAAGATGTACACGAATGGCTGCCGTTTCAGGTAAGGCATAAAATTGTTTTATCTGACAAAAATCAGGCGACATCTTCGATACCTTTTCAGGATATGATGAAGGCATTACAAGAATTTATTTCAACGATACAATTGAAGAATATAAATATTTTGCAGTCTCGAGAAGAAGTCTAATACTATGGAATCTCCTTTTTCTATTGTCAGAGATTATTTTAAGGACCTACAACTGACAACTCATGACAAACTTCTCATTCTCTGTTTTCACCTGTGTGCTCTTTTCATCATTCTCTCAATTGCATTAGCACAATTGTTTTCGTATGTCATCATCATTCTCGCAATGATTCAATTCATACAAAATCCGAGAAGAGTAAAGACGCCATTTGATATTCCTCTTCTCCTATTCATTGTCGTCAGAATATCTTCTGTCGTCTTTTCCGTTGACATAGTAATCAGCTTGCGTACCTTGTATACAGAAATACCATATTATGTTTTATTTTATGCTGTATCCCAGCAGAGAGCATTTATGCAAGAACGGTTGGTGCAGTCCCTCTTATGGCTGTTCATTTTCGGGGCAGTCATCGGTTCTTGTTATGGAATAACGTCCGTTCTCTTGGGACAACAAGTGAGGGCGGCATCACTTACTTCAGGGTATTATACTTTTGGTTCATTCCTTACGACAATCTTGGCAATAATTTTGATATTGGGAAGATCGAAAATGTTCGATAAGAAACGATGGATTTGGTATGGTCTCATCATTGTCATTGCTACAGGACTCATTTTGACGCTGAATAGAATTCATTGGGGAATTATGATTATTCTTCTTATTGGTACAGGAATTATCCAAGAAAGGAAACTTTTGATAGCCATGATATTCCTGTTCGGATTTATGTTGTTGTTTTCACCATCGATCAGTAGGCGACTTGATCAGATCATACATTTTAGCGAAAACCTCAGTGATAGAGATATCCTGTGGAAAGGCGCTTCGATGGTCTGGTTGAACCATCCTATACTCGGTTATGGACCTGGTACTTTTACAGAAGTGTTTCCAATTCATGACGATCTAAAGGATGCCCAAATTGGAGGATGGCATAATGATTACATCCAAATAAGCATAGAAAGCGGACTTCTCGGACTGATGTCTTTTCTTTGGCTTATCTACACAATCTATAGTCAAGTATTCATCAAATTGCGGAAAATGAAAATGGATGAAGAGAAAAAAAGAATACTCCTTGCACTCTTAATAGGGATGAGCACAATTTTTATTTCGTCAATGACAGGAAGTGGATTTCTTGATATGCTGATTCGGATGATGTTTGTATTTCTTTTGGCGATGGCAGCTCTCTTGATGCAAACTGAAGAAGATGTTATAGATAATGCGCATGAGAATGCCATTGTAACTTAAATGAGTTCATAGTTCTTATATTCTCCGATTCTCCATCCACATCGCACCTCAATCAAATCAAGCAGCTTTTCCTTGAATGGTTGCTGTACTTTATCCTGCTCATAACGAAAATGCCAATTCTGTTTGTGTACACGTTCGCTCATCGCTGCAGGGTGTATCCCATCAAACAATTTTAGTTTTCCCCCTTGACAATAATCATATTCACCTATATCGCCGACGTGTTGATCCAACCACTCGTCTGAGTGCCAAAGTGTGTTGAAATATTTTTGTTTTAACTGTTGAATATCGGGAGGTTTCACCCATCCATAGTGATAAACCGTTGAGTCTATCAGCTTTACGCGAAGCTTCTGTCCATCAATTCTGAATCCTTGGGCATCTCCCCAAGAACGCACTTTGCTCGATGGTCGCACGATTCGAATTTCTCTTCGATACCAGCGCCGTGAATCGCCAATGTACTTGTAACTGCCGTAAAAATGCTTGTAGTGAAAAAGTAATCCTTCTACTTCGTTCATGTTCTGATAGAGGGTCATTGCATTCTTGATGGTTGGGTAATCTTTTTCGTGCAGCACTTCATCTGCTTGAAGATAAATAGCCCAATCACCAGCGACTTGATCCAGTGCAAGATTTGTTTGTTGGGAAAGAACGGTCCCGCTTTTACGGAGAGAATCATCCCATACTGTTTCAAGTATTCGGACTTTGGAAGATTGAAGAGATATGATCTGTTCCAGAGTGTTATCATCCGACCGGCCAACGGCGACAATCACTTCATCGCAAAGGGGAAGGAGAGAATGAATGGATTCGAGGAAGGGGTAATCATAGATTACACCGTTGCGGACAAATGTGAATCCGACTACCTTCATTTTTTAACTTCTCATCAGAGAATGAAACCTATGGAAATAATATGAGCCGTTCCCATTTGTGATGAAGAGGGAATATAGGCATAATCGATCATGACTATACTGTATCGCAGTCCAACACCGGCAGAGAAAGCGCGATACTCATACCCGGTTTCATAACCGAAACGAACTGTCACTGCATCATTATATGTGGCTTCAGTACCGATACTTATATGATGAACAGATATACCTAATTCAGAAGAAAACGCCATAGCGGTTCGGAAAGAGACTACATCCAAAGAGAATGAATATGTTCCGCCGAGTCGAAGTTGAGAAGGCAAATCTGTTCTCTCGTTTCGGAATGCAGAAAGAGAACCCAAATTCGTCAGCGCAAATCCAAGAGTGAGCCCCTCTATAGATGAAGTATACAATGTGCCTATGTCAATTCCCCATCCAGTTGCTTCATCTACAAAGATTTTTTCATAGAGATACTTTGGAGCGATGCCAAGGCTTATAGTTTCTGTTACTTTGATACCATAAGTCAACTGGAAGGATGTGGATTGAGTATTGAATATTCCGATCGGGGGACCAGGGATCGTACGTAATTCGAGTCCGTCCACACTTGTATTTGCTATGGAAAGAGCGAGAGAACCATATCGAAATGGGGCAGCGATAGATAAGAACTCTGTTCGGATATCTTGGATCCATTCCGTGTGGGAGAACATTACTCCATACGATTCGCGTGAGGTTATATTTGCGGGATTGATTAAGATAGATTGAAGTGCTGTAGGATCAGCGATAAAGGATTCACCTGTGGCTCCAATGAAAGGAGTTGTCGGTAACTTTAAACTCGCAACTCCTCGGGAAGTTCCCTGAGAAAGAACAATGGTCGGAAGAAGAATGAATGCTAAAAGAATTTTTAGGTTCATTAGAATCTCAAAGAAAATGAGAGAATATGAATGCCGCTTGGGCTGTATGGCTCAAACACGTATGCATATTGAAAAGCAGGTGTCCATTTTGAAAGTTTTGTTTGGACAGATATACCCAATGAAGGTTTTGCAGGCAGATCTGTGTTCAATGCAATCTGATCTATACCTCCTAGCAAATGGATCCCATCATATATTTCTATTTCTGTACCAATTCGGGAAAAATCTGCAGAACCGATTGCTTCCAACTCGCCAGATAGAATTAAGGAATAATTTGCTGGTACCCAGCTTATTCCAATACGTTTTCTCAATGGGAATCTATCTATTGTGGAATTACCATTATTTGTTCCATACAATGGAGAAGTATCCCATTTATACTTTGCGTTGATATCCTGTACAGCCGCTCCAAGTGTAATTTCTTGTGAAAGTAGATAGATTGCGCCTATATCTATTGCGGCAGTCGTACTTCTTATATTTTCAACGAAATTGTAATATAAAACTTTTATAGTAATGCCAATTGAAAATTTAGGAACAGGCTGCAACCCAAAGCTAAACATAAACGCGTTCTCTGATGTACTGTACACATTTGTATGAATACCATCGCGATCTCTTCCATCGATGTTGCCAACCCCAGAATTTATAATGGATAACGAAACCCCTGCATTCGGTTTAAGATTTTGCGTGTAACTAAGATAGTTCAGTCTTCGATCGAGAGAAAGGACGCTATACGCTGCAATGGCCGTTGGTACAGACTCAAAGGGCAATGCCGCAGGATTGTAGTATGCCTGTATATCACCATTGATGACAGCAGTCATTGCATTTCCCATCGCAATTCCGCGAGAGCCAAATCCCATACGCATCGGAGCGCCGGCAAGTCCTCCAATAGAAGAACCACTTTGCAGTTGGCTAAAAGAAACGTCCAAAATAACTAGCAAAAAAAGACCAGTAATTGCGATATATCGGGAAAAGAATTTCATTTCAGCACCAATATTTTTCCCCATATCGGCGTTTGATCAGTTATTTCAACGCGATAAAAATAAATACCATTTGCCACTAGAGAATGATTATCATTTTTGCCGTCCCAGATTTCATCATATTCTTTTCCATTAAGACGCGATGCGTTCTGAATGAGTGTGCGGACAGGGAGCATTGCATAATCAAAAATACGAATAGTTATTTCTTTGGTTCCTGTATTGGATGCGCCTAAGCTATAGTGCAGACGAACGGGTTCATCATCCGGAGCAAATGGATTTGGAAATGCATAAGTACTTTTTTCATTTTGAATTGGTACATATGTTCGGAATATTTTCCAGGTTGATCCAAAAAGACGTGAAGGCGAATCTAAGGTATACGCAATTCCTTCGGATCCACCATACCAGACGGTATCTCCCTTGACGCCAACGCCATAGCATTCTGTTAAAACGAAACGTTGGAGATTAGAAGGATCGTAGATGGATCCACTTCGGATCCAACTTTCCCCGAAATCAGATGATCGGAAGAGTCCATTGTCAGTTGCAATATAAACCAAAGAATCTTTGAAAGCGATATTATGAGCCCATTCCCCAAGTAATGTGGTTTTCCAAGTTTCACCACCGTCTGCGGAATAACTCACTCCTTTCGTCTCATCCGGATCATTTGCATTCACAGTTGCTGCCCACATAATCCTGCGAGTGGGCAAGATCTGCTCTTTAAGAGCGACAACGAAATTGCCCGAAATTGCATGATTTTGATTCTGATGAGAGAACTTGCGCCAACTTACACCACCATCGATAGATTTGTTTATTCCCCCCGCAGTCCCGACCCAAATGACTGAGTCATTACCTGCATAGACCGAAAACACTTTATGATTATCATTTTCCGTTAAGCCTAACTTACCAGATGACGGCGATAGATCAAAACTCAATGAATCTGTCGGTGAAATCTGGTCGAGATTATCCGGCGGAAGAATAACACGATGCCATGTTTTACCAGTATCTATCGATTTGCGAAGCATACCAGCCCAGCTTGCGGTCCATACAATGTTTTTTGTCAGAGCGATGTCGAAAGTAATATTTTGCTGGGGAACAGTAACAGCCAATGCGCGAATTTTATTGATTCCATAAATTAACGTATCGACAGTCCCTTGGTCAACGGGTTGAGGAATGAAAGACCATGTAACTCCATGGTCAATCGAATAATGCAATCCACCGCCGGTTTGAATAGACTCATCACCTAATTTTGTGGTATACCCTGTTGCAACCCAAATGTTGTTGTCTTTTATCGCAATTGCAGAAATACCTTTAGTATCAAATGTGGCAGTACCGGAAAAATTTGACCATGTCGTCCCTCCGTTGGAGGTGAAGCTTAACCCTTTTTCTGTTCCGAACCACACTGTATCTTGTTGAACGAGTATATCATTAATGGAATTTGTTAGTGGTAACGAACTATTAGGAATGGAATTAAAGCGATAGGTTTTCGGAAGTTGTGAATTTGCTGTGAAGGTAAAAGAAAAAAAAATAGAAAATATCGTTAATAATTTCTTCAAGGAAGTATGGTCATTCTATGACATTACGAGGAAGTACGGTTATCCGATGAATTATTATGTTGCTCGTTATACGAAGTCGATCAAAAGCCGAAAAAGTAAACACATAGGTGCCTACCAATGCATCAGAAGGAACAATCGTTGTGTACGTGTAAATGCCATCTCCTGCCACCAAGTCTCCGCTTGGCGGTTGAGAATTCCCATCGTCATACATTGGAATCAAATTTCTATTATTTGCATAATTACTATCAGGTTTTAATGAAAGATACCCGACCTCGTACACATCGGAAAGACCATCAGAATCATTTACTTGTAGCGTCAAAGAAAGAAGATTACCGATGTACAATGTATCTGGGGCTACAAGGTTTGAAATGACGGGAGCATGATTGAAACGGCCAATATGAACGGGAAGAAAATATTTATTGCTTTCACTCTCAGTTCGGCTTTTACTCCATACTTTAATAAAAAGATCCCCGACGAAAACACGCTGAATCTGAAAATCTACATACCCTGAATACATATTATCATTTGAAATAGAATCCGGAAATGTACCATCGTCATGAAGTGTACCATCGCATAAAGTGAAAGAAGATTGAAAATCGCCCAGAGCAAAATTGACTGACTCAATCATTTCTTTTCCATCAGGATGAATAACCCTCAATGACGCTTTTGCATGAATGTTCAATACATCAGAAGACGTTTGCACGAGTCCAATATACATGGTGTCTGTATTGATGACAGTAGGTGAGAATTTGGCGTCGGATATGACCGGTGCACTACCAGCAGAATCAAGAATTGTATCGTATTTCTTCTCACAACCTGAAAGGAAGACAAAGCTGAGACCAACAGCGAAGGGAAATAAAAATATTTTGAGTAGCAGCTGACGCACCGATTGCTTTCTTACTGTTCGTTTCGTAAATAAAAAACTATAGCAATCGCCTATCCGTCAGCCTTTATAAATGAAGAGTTTCAATTAACTGTGTTTAAGATATAAAATAGTATTGAAAGAATCAAATATCTAGAAGCCAATAGTGAGCGGATTCAACGAAAAAGAGAGAATAAAAATGACGACGCAGAACCATCCGATTGCCATTCGTCTTGAATCAAGAGGCGTCTCATCAGATACAGGCGGATGGTATAATTTAACGATATAAAACGCGATCATTGCCCAGAAAAACCAAGCCGACCAGCTATATTGAGCGAAAGGTACAATCTGACCAACGTCACGTTTATAAACAAATTCAAATAACATTCTTAGAATTGTGTCAGAGAGTGATGGTGCACTGAGTGCAAGAAGAGCGTAGAATGATATCCGTGCAATTTTCCGATGGAGTTTTCCGAACATAGCGTATATCACATGTCCGCCATCAAACTGACCCATCGGAATTAGATTCAGAGCTGTAACGAATAGGCCAAACCAGCCTGCACAAAGAAAAGGATAATGGTACATTTCGCTCATGGGTGGAACGAATTGAAGCGAAGGGTTTGTCAGTATGTCTTTCAAACCAGAATAGAGAAGCGTGTTTCCGAATGCAAGCGGCATCCCATGTGCGCCAGCTGATGCATTGATGGCAAAATTATAGTCTGGGTGAATAGCAAGTATAAATTCCGGAGACGGCAGATGAAGAAAACCATAAACGAGAACCAACAGGGAAGCGATGAACCCTGCAATAGGTCCTGCAACGCCGATATCAAACATTACTTTTTTTGATGGAACGATGGTCTTTGTTCGAATGACTGCACCAAACGTACCGAAATTCAAGAATAATTGCAGTAAAACAGGAATAGGTGGAAAGGGAATGAAATATGGTAATGTCGCGTCCACTTTGTGGTATCGAGAAGCAAAGTAGTGTCCAAATTCATGACTGGCAAGGATGAACAAAATGGCGGCGGAATATGGAATGCCGAGATGAAAGTTGCTGAGTTCAAATGGGTCTCGGTTCAGCCATATGACACCGGCAACGGTGGTAGTAAAAAATGTGAGTATAAATAAACCGAAGTGGAAGAACCAACGGAACACCATGGCAATTCTCTTACGGTTTTCCTTATGGATATTCACTGTTTGATCTTGATTAGTATCCATCGGTTCCTTGCTGTAAAGAATTATGAAAGATAAATAAACTTCTTTTCACTTTTATTATCATACATGAAAAGCCGGAACGAGCCAGATAGGGTTTGTTAAACAAAAATGAGGTTGTGCATCATTCGAGTCAAACGATGACGTCCACACCTCTGCACGGATGTAACTCATTCTTCTGATCTCAAGTGAAAAATTTCTGTTTGTAGTGTATTTCTGAGATAGTCTTTCAGAGATGAATACTATCTCTTTTACACCTGTACTACCCATAAAGACTTTGACAGAATCAATTGAACCGTATTCACTTGAAGACCTGACTTCAAGTGAAACCGAGTGTTTATTTCCGATGACTGTTTCTCCAATTGAACTGATTCCATGTGTTGGAGAGTCTATGAGTAAATTAACCACAGGTCCATCTGTGACAATAGTTTTTCCCGAGTGAATTGCCCGCAGGATGTTCTCTTCAGAAAGTGATTCAAGGTAGACTCCAGTTCTCATCTTGCCGAACAATTGGTGTCCAGTTTCTCGAATTTTCAAGAACGGAATACCAATCTGTCGAAAGCGATTGAAGTTGCCATGAGCATCATCGCCAGCGAGAACAAATATTCGTTTACCCTCTGATAATGCTTCTATCCATTGATGATAACCCTGCCAAAAACCTTCAGATACGTCTCCATTGACAAACTGAATTCCGGTGAGTTGAGGATAAATAAAATCCTGTTGAAGCCATTTGCCTCGCCGTAGCAGCAACCTCTGGAGAAATGAAACCCGTTCTTTCGGATGGGCCGCAAAAGAGAGCACAGACGGTTCGATGCTATTCAAAATCTCATGGATACTGTTTTCGCTGCGTGTTTTAAGCCAGTGTTCGGCACCATCTCCTGAGCCATGGAAAAATTTTCGATTACCGAGAAGTAGCAGATGAATATTTTGATCTTTTGAGTTACGGCAGGTTACTTCTTCGCCTCGGACAATCACAAAGTCCTGATGCTTAGAGTTTTGATCATCTACTTCCTGCTGTAATAAACTCCATTTTGGCAAATTCGAATCATTCATCAAATAGTTATCGACTGAGTCATCCAAATCGTATGAATGATCCGTTACGCAGAAAAACGATAAGCCAAGCGCGAGGCTTAACTGAGTCGAAGCTTCCAGCGGTGCACCGAACTCTACCTGATCTTCTGTGTAGGACGAATGCGAGTGGCATTCTCCAAAGTGAAGATGTTCAAATCGCGGCAGAGGAGAAGGTGCAACAAAAATCTTCAATGGCTGATGAGATGAAGTTCGATAGTTGTCATTGTGATAAAACAATTGTCTTTTTCCATCATCAATCTCAAATACAACATCGCATTCTATGTTGCCGCTTATACCATCCAAAGGAACCTCAAATACTCGCCACCAGAGCTTTTCAGTCAATTCAAGAGGAGTGTGCAGTAATTTCTTTTCAAGAAGAGTTTTCCCTTTTGTTCGGATGCTGACATGTACTTCGTTCATCTTCACTGGAAATTGGTGTGCATCCTTCACAAGAACGAGAATAGGCAGAGGTTGATTGGGTTCTATTCGGTGCGGGGCATCAGCAATGATCTCCGGTTCGTGTTTCCGCAAAAAGCTGAAAAAATATCGAAACCGATAGTGTGTTTCAGCATAGAGAAAAACAGGAAGCATGTGCAGTAAGGAGGGAAAAAGGTCGGTCAAAACTCCCGCCCTTTCCATTTTACTTTTCCTCCGAAGAAAACTAAGAACGGAAGGATTAAAACATAGATAATAAAGTATAACTCAAACCAGTAAAACCAACGCAATTCATCAGTTCGATCAAGTTGTTTGAGAATTTTGTAAAGGAATATATAATCGGCAATAAACTTGATCATAAATGCTGTCGCAGCTTGCACAACCCCGCCCCAATATAACATAACAAAGGGGGAAAGATGCATAAGAAAACCGACAACCATAATAGCCAATCCGGCCGGTTTCATATCAAGTCCACCTTTACCCCATCGATGTTTTTGGCGAAGAAGTGTGAGTAAGTTTGGACATGGTTTACTTTCTACAAGATGTTTTGGATCCAGCGGATAACAGTATTGCCACTTCTGGGAGCCAACAATTGCCTGAACAACAGTGTAATCCTCTGTCACACTGAATTTCAGTTTTCGATACCCGCCAATTTGATCGTACGCTGACTTCCGAAATGAAAGATTATTTCCAATACTCCCAAGCGGATGCTTAAAGCCTGCGGTTGCCGCTGCAATACCAAGGATGAACACCCAATCAAGAGATTGCATTCCTTCAAAGGGTGTTGTGGCTTTTTGAAGTGTGAATCCGCCGATTAAGCCGACTTCATTACTGTATCTTTTCGCAGTTTGCTCTACCCATGTTGGAAGCACGGTACAATCAGCATCGGTGATGAGAATGATTTCCCCCTTGGCCGCATCGATACCTTGGGCTAACGCATTTGCCTTGCCTCGCAGATATGCGTCTTCTTGAACACGTACCAATTTAATATGTGGATAACGCTGAATGAAGTTCTGGCAGACAGCTTCTGTCCTGTCTGTTGATCCGTCATTGACTACAATAATTTCGTATTGAGATGTCGGATAGGTCTGGTTTGCTGCAGATTCAAGACAATGCGGAAGGTTGGTCTCTTCATTTCGAGCGGCTATGATAACTGAGACAAAAAGTTCTGATGAATCCAATATATGATCTCGATTACGCCTAAGACCAAAGAGGAATAATTCTGCTTGACAAAGATAAAGAGTCGTAACAACGAAAAGAAATATTTCGAAAGTCATGATTGTAATGGTTTAAAAACAAAATCCTTCCCCAGTAATATATCAAGGAGAAAGGGAAGATATGTGTGAAGCTTTTGAACGGTGTCTTTGTTGTCGTGAAAAAGTAAAATGGAACCATTCGATACATGGTGTATAACGCGTCGTTCAATATCAAATTGTCTCTTGGATCGGTAGTCCTTGCTGTCTATACTCCAGAGGACACAGGTCAATCCAATCTCTTTGAGCACATTCAAAATTGTTAAATTAAAGTAGCCATAAGGAGGACGGAAATATTTTGTCCGTTTACCTAAAGTTGACTCCAAAATCTCCTCTGTCTGAATTATTTCTTTTCTTATAAACGATTCGTCTTTAAAGAATAAATTCGTGTGGGTATAGGAATGATTCCCGATATGATGCCCTTCTGCGACGACCTGTCTGACAATATCAGGGTATTGTTGCATATTCTGTCCGAGAAAAAAGAATGTTGCTCGAATATTTCGTTCTCTGAGGATGTTCAGAACAGCCGGCGTTGCTGTTGGATGTGGTCCATCGTCAAATGTGAGATGTATCCCCGCAGCGGTTGTCGTGAAGAGAACCGAAGGAAAAAGTAAATCCAAGATTCGTGCATCGCATCTCATCGCCGAATTGTACGTCCCTTCCACCGCATTGAAGCAACTTGCCCAATAGCAGCGGCAATTACAATATACGGAACGTGCAAAAACTCTGCAATCAGAAAGTGGAATATTGGAATGCGCTGTCGAAATAATCTTGCTCCGGAACGAAGCGTGAAATAATCCACCAATATTTTACAACCGAACGCTGCTGTAAGTGGTAAGATGAGCTGCGGTTTCGGGAAAAGCAATACCATTGTGAAAAGCATACTTGCAAAAAATATATACAGTCCAACGAGCGTGAATAAAATTGACTTGTCTTCGTAGTGACCTCGTTTGTTTGCCCATCGGATACGCTGACGAAGGAATGTAAAAATTGTGTTGGATGAGATTGTTGTTACAACTGCATCTGCTTCTGGAGCAAAAACAACGTTACCGATTTTCCTGTGTACCATTTTATTCATCAAGGATTCGTCATCGTTGGAACTTCTCTCTGTATTAAAACCATCAATTGCAATAAATGCATCCTTCCGATAAGCAAGATTTGCACCATTACAGATAATCGGACGTCCCGAACCGATCAATCCGGCTGCTGTTGTGATGAGGCCAAGAAATTCCAATTGTTCCATCTTCGCAAAAAAAGTACTGGCATCGCGTTCCGCAACAGGTCCCGCAACAAACGTTACGCCTTCTTCAAAGTGATTGACCATAATTTCTATCCACTGCGGCGGAACTATACAATCGGCGTCTGTGGTCATAATTATTTCTCCGCTTGCTTGAGCAATGCCCTTCGCTAGAGCGATTGACTTACGGCCGATTTTTTGCGCAGAATCAAACATCAACGAGAGAAGGTGGATGTTGGCGTAACGTTGCGAAAAGGATTTGACGATGGAAGCAGTCTTATCCGTAGATCCATCGTCCACAATAATAATCTCGTAGCTGTTGGTGGGATAGGTTTGCTTGAGCAGTGATTGAAGGCATTTTTCAATATCTTTCTCCTCATTTCTCGCTGCCACCACAACGCTTATACTATGAGCGATATTTTTGGGCTGTGCAAACCGAAGAGAGAGCAAACCAATGCGTACGCGCGTAATAAAATATACATAATAGACCGATGACAACGATAGTACGACGAGTGTTATAATTTCAATCATGAGGATGTGTTTTTGGTTTGGACAGTAATGATTGAAAGATAGTCCATGCGGTGACGTGTTGATGCTTCAAGAAGATGGTCCCGCAAATACTTGGAAATAATACATTGACGACAAAGAGCAGGAGCGATGCATTCAAAGCAGCTGCTTGCGAAATGCCAAACATTGAAAAAAAGAAAACTGATCCTGCTTCCCGAATACCAAGATCACCCAAAGAAATCGGGAGACAAGATTTCACAAACATCATTGCACTTGTTCCTATGAATGCATGGAATAGAGTGATCTCACCGAACGCATGAATGAAATAGAACATTTGTAGTACCAGAACCCCATGAAAACAAAGTGTGCAGAGAAGTGTCGTAAACAACTGTTGCGGCTTCAAGAGAGTAAATCCATCAAGCACTCTTGTTACCCAGGACTTTTGAAAAAATGAAGCATTAAGACGATGTCCAAATACTGCCAGCAGATCCATGCGCATGAAAAATAAGAGAGAAAGAAATACGATAAAAAAAGATATAGGAATAATGAAGAACGAGTCACTCAACAACAAAAATACAAGACTTATTGCTCCGGCAGCGCCAGTGACGACAAATATTTGTGCTTTATCGAGAAGAGCCAAACCAACCAAATGAGATTTTTTTGCGTTAGAAATGTGCAAAGCGCGTCCGGCAAAATCGCCAATTTCGCCGGGCGTAAAAGAACCGAGGGAAATTCCAAGCATCACCGAGCCGAAAGCTTCCCAAAATGCAGGTATATTCTTCACGGAGTGAAGCATAATCCACCACTTCAAAGTTCTGATACCAAGATTCGCAATGAGCAAGAGTCCGCCGAAAAGGATGTATCTGCCATCCGCAGATTGGTAAGCAGAAAGCACATTCTGCCAAGTTACTAAGGAGACAACAAAGTAGAGAACGACCGCACTGATGGCGATACGAGCCACTACCGAGATCAATCTTTTCCTAATCTGTCCGGTTTCAATTTTTTCTACGCTGTTTAACTTTGTTTCCATTCAAACTTTTTAAAAATACCCAGAGGTCCGATGAGTGAATTGTAGAGAACATAAAAAACTTCCATAATAATGAGTGAACGGCAATATGTGCTGCCATCGAATGTGCGTGCTGAGAAAAAAACTAATATCATATCTGCAAAGAGTTTTGTTACAATACATGCAATAACAATCGGAATTGGTGAAAGATGGAGCAAAAATACAAAAGGGGAGAAGAAGAGTAAAAAGTTTGCCAAGTGATAGAAGAAGAAAAAAAACATCATGGGGAATGTAAAGGCCTTGGATGCAGAGAAATGACGCTTGCGCTGCTCGATAAATGACCAGAAGTCTGCGGGCGGCACTGTTGGGACAAAACTTTCTCTCGTTTTCACGTAGCGAATTTCCCAATCTGTTAGTTTTCGAACGAGTTGCAAGAAAAGATCATCATCGCCGCTGATAGACTGTTTGATTTTTTCAAAGCCGCCTAACTCGTTATAAACCTTCCTGCGGTATGCAAGATTCCTCCCTGTGCAAAGCCAGCCGAGATTCCAGCCAATAGCACCAGACGACCAAATTGCAGCGCGGAATTCTTCATACGAAATAAACTTAAAGAAAATCTTTCTCAAAATTCTGTTCGATGTTTTTTTGTCAGATGGAATCGTATAAGGAGAATAACCGGCAACGAGGCCAACTTCCGGCTCAAATTGCTGTACCAATTCTTCCACCCAAGTAGGAGGAGGAAAACAATCTGCATCTGTAAAACAAAGAATTTCGCCTTTGCTTGCTTTAATTCCTGCTCTGAGTGCATTTTTCTTCGCTGGCATATCGCTTGGAACGGTTGTGATGTCTATTCTCTTGATGGCAGGATTTTTCTTTTGAAAGTCAGCAATGACAGCGGCTGTATTGTCTGTCGAACGATCATTGATGATAATAAGTTCATGATGAGTGTATGTTTGCTGAGAAAGACACTCAAGCACCTGTCCGATGGTTCTTTCCTCGTTGCGCGCCGCTACTATAGCAGAGACAAATGGCTGAAGAGGACTTTTTGTTTGTTTGCAGCGCCTTAACCCTATGGATAAGCCAAGATGAACAGCAAGATAAAAAGCCGCGGCGAGTATAAAGAACAATCTGAGGATTATGAGAATTTCCATTATGTCATAATCGGAAATAATGCGTTCTTTTGCAATGTCTAAAATGAAATCAGGAAGTTCCGAAAATCATTTCGCTTCAATAGAAAATCGAATATCTTCCGCCTATAACAAACAAAGGGTGATTGTAATCCACCTCCAGATGCTCACATCCCATATGCAACTCTTTAAGAAACACAATTGTTTAGAATATATAATGAGAAACAATGTTTTATAACTCAATCAGCAATGGATACAGCAGCTCATACAGAAAATAAAACCGGCATCGCAGATATAGCGGAAAAAGAAAAGCAATTCAACTGGCCTCTGTGTTATGACGCGGAACAAATTTTCCTGGATCGCATCAAAGCGTTTCTTTCACATAACTCCTTCGCCGCAATATTAGCGGATCGGATGCGCAATGAAACCGGCACACTGTTGATCGACTGGATAGACCACTTAGTTTTGTCAGTTCAACATGAATCTGCTCTTCGCAAGGTTGGTTTCGCAGAGGACCTTTTATCTGGACCATCAATCAAAGGCCAAAAATATTTCTGTCATCCCGAGGCAATGCTGCCACGCATTATTATTGATCAAAATGTCAACACCAATGAATCCCCTACGACACTGGCAATTCACGTGGACAGCATTTCTGATTTTATAGCAGCTCACGGGATCACTGCAGAGCCAGAAGGTGAACCATTTACCCATTTTCGCCGCGTCATAGCTTCCGCCGAAAATGGTACAAACTTTGAAGTCGTGGAAAGGCGCGGCTATCGCGGTTATGAGCCGGAGAAACCGAATTCAAGCACACCGAACAATATGCTCCAAGCGCAGAAACTTTGGAAAAAAAGGAAAAGAATTTTTACTGACGATGCAGATGGGTTTCGTCAAACGCACGCTTTGCTTGATCGAGTGATTGCGTTAGTTGGATGCGACCTCGCGTGCAACATAATTTTTACGGAAGAACGAGCTTACTGGGAACACCGCAACCGTGCAGCACAAATTCAAAAGCGACGTCAGGATAAACTTGGATTAGGATGGGCAAATCACGATCATCACACATTTCGCAGCTCTCGAGCCAATTTTGTCGAGCTGATTCGAGCTTTTGAGAAGCTCGGTTTCCACCTGCGCGAGCGTTATTACGCAGGCGCGCAAGCGGGATGGGGAGCACAAATTATGGAACAACCGGTGGAAGGCATCGTTGTTTTTTGCGATGTGGATTTGGAGCCTGAAGAAACAGAAATTGATTTTGCACGTCAGGCACTTTCCGCATCAAAAAAGTTAGGCACTATCGGGTTGTGGGTCGGACTGCACGGCGAAAGTTTTCTCGAAGCGGGCATGCATCATCTGGAGTGCCGCTTTGATTATCGTTTATTGCGTAAGCAGCTCGCGGCAGAAGGCATCAACACGATGGATCCATTTTCAGATTTTCCATTTCTCACGCAGGCGTTTACAGAAGGAGAACTATGGCCGGTCCGCCGAGAACGTGCGGAAAAACTTTTAAGTGCTGGACTGATCGATGAAAAGCAATTCAATCGGTTCGTGGAAGAAGGCGCGATTGGAAGTCACCTGGAAAATCTGCAGCGCAAAGGCGGATTCAAAGGATTCAACCAAGCGTCGGTGAGTGTGATCATTCGAGAAACAGACCCGCGGAAACAAGGGTACGGTGCATAATTTTTAAAATGTTATAGTAGTCATTCCGAAGAAAAATTCTTCCTTAAAACAGTTTGACACATTCGCAGCGCGCTATCCTTTGCATTTCTTGACTATCCGTCAAAAATGCAATATCTTCATAAGAGAAACTTATTTTCATCAAAAATCCCAATTCGTTGTTCATCGGTGTTCTGTGAATCAAAAGGCAAACCTGAAGACATCTAAACTGTCGCATTCGTCATCCTCCACGAGAACCGAATCGACATACCAGAAAACAACTCTTCCGAATGGCGTTCGTGTTATCACGGAAGCGATTCCGCACGTACGTTCTCTTTCGCTCGGTGTTTGGATTGAAACCGGCTCACGAGACGAATTACCGACAAAAAATGGCATTTCACATTTTATAGAGCATATGGTCTTCAAAGGGACCAAAAAACGCACTATAAAAGAAATTGCCCAGAGCATCGAATCTGTCGGCGGATATCTGAATGCATTTACGAGCAAAGAGCATACTTGTTTTTATGCACGAGTACTTGATGAACATCTGGAGTTGGCGACCGATGTCCTTTCCGATATGGTACTTTCGCCGACGTTCCCGGAAAAAGAGCTGCTGAAAGAAAAAAATGTAGTTCTGGAAGAATTGAAACAGGCGGAAGACGATCCGGATGACATTATACACGATTACTTTGAAAAAGCCATTTTTAAGACACATCCGCTTGGTATGCCGGTCATCGGAACAAAAGAGTCTATTTCTTCTTTTTTGAGAAAAGATCTCATTCGATATAAATCGGAACAATACACATCTGATAATCTTGTCATTGCGGCAGCAGGGAATATTAGCCACGAGACAGTTGTTGAGTTAGCAAAACGTTATCTCAAAAATATCCCATCAAGTACGAAGCAGAAAAGAGCTGGGAAATCCGGTTCGGTTATTGAAGAGCCGAATTATGTTTTGAGTGAATATTATAAGCCAATTCAGCAGGCTCATATCTGTCTTGGCACAATCGGTTGCAGCGTGAAGAGTGAAAAGCGCTTTGCTATGCAAGTGCTGAATACATTGCTGGGCGATGGAATGAGTTCCAGATTGTTTCAAAACATACGGGAGAAATATGGATTTGCCTATGCTGTCTACAGTTTCAACAATATGATGCAGGATACAGGTTCGGCAGGAGTTTACGTCGGAACAGATGACTCTCATGTTCAACGGTGCATTGATCTTGTGTGGAAAGAATTGAAATCTGTACGCAAACACGCTGTCACCAAACAGGAATTGGAACGCACAAAGGCACAATTGAAGGGGAGTCTGATGCTGGGAATGGAAAATATTCCTAACCGGATGATACGACTGGGCAGCTCAGAGTTGTATTTTGGAGAATTGATTACGCTCGATGCGATTATTGCAAAGATTAACGCTGTGACAAAAGATGAAGTTCAGGAAATGGCTGAAGGATTGTTCGTAGAAGATCGTTTCGCGACGGTTATCTTTCATCCGAAAGGAAAACATGAAACACAGTCTGAATAGTTACCATGCAACCGATTCAACAACCATGATGGATACGCTGAATAAAAATACAGCAGAAAGTTTTGTAAAGATTTCCCGAAGGGGACGAGAGATGCAAAGGTCTCCTATTCGAAAACTTGCAGCTATTGCAGAGGCTCGTAAGAAACAGGGAATCCACGTATACCATTTGAATATTGGTCAGCCGGATTTGCCTACACCGGCACCGGTATTAGATGCTGTGCATAAATTTTCACGCCCAACGATTGAATACGCACCGTCCAACGGTTTGCCTGAATCACTCAAAGCATGGAAAAAATATTTTGGACATTCTGGAATTCTCTTTGATGAAAGCGAACTTATTGTTACCACCGGCGGATCCGAAGCAATTACCTTAGCGATGTGCGCCGTCTGCGACACAGATGACGAAATAATAGTGTTCGAACCAACGTATGCAAATTACAATGGTTTTGCAGGTATCGCGAATGTGAAACTCAGAGCGATTCCAACAACGATAAAAAATGGCTTCCATCTTCCATCGGAAGAGGTGATAGAATCCTTTGTCACGAACAGGACACGAGCGATCCTTTATTGTAGTCCATCAAATCCTACCGGAACAATTTTCAGTCGAGAAGAAATTCAACGGCTTGTCAATGTTGCGCTGAAGCATGGATTATTTATTCTCTCCGATGAAACATACCGCGAGTTTGCATATGAGAAGAAAGCAATAAGCATTGCAGATTTTCCTCAGGTACGAGATCGTGCAATTGTGCTCGAAAGCTGTTCGAAAAAATTCAACGTGTGCGGCGCTCGTATCGGTGTGCTTGCGAGTCACAACAAAGAGATTGTTTCTACAACATTGAAATTCTGTCAGGCGCGGCTTTCGGTAGCGACGATTGAACAATTAGCTATGGTCCCGCTTCTTGAGAATCCGGAACCTTATACGCGTCCTCTTGTTGAAGAATTTAAGAGGCGGCGGGATCTTGTATGCGCAGAACTGAAAACAATTCCAGGCGTTGTCTCTTATATACCGGAAGGAGCGTTCTACATTGTTGTGGGTTTGCCGGTCAAAGATGCGGAACATTTTTCTCAGTGGTTGATCGAAGAGTTCGAGTACGAACGTGAAACAGTTCTGTTGGCACCGGCGCAGGGTTTTTATGTCACTCCGGGCAAAGGTGTAAATGAAGTTCGATTGGCGTTTATGCTGAAAATCGATGATCTCAAACGATCGCTGAAGATACTCAAGGAAGCGCTCAAACTCTATCAGCGGACTTCTACGGAATAGCGGAATACAGGTCTCATGACGAAGATCACGATTGACGGGAAAGAACTAGAAGTCGATCCGAAACTGACGATTATTCAAGCGGCGGCACAAAACGGGATTCATATTCCAAATTTTTGCTGGCATCCAAAACTTTCCGTTGCAGGTAACTGCCGAATTTGCCTGGTGGAAGTTGAGAAAATGCCGAAACTCGTCATCGCGTGTGCCACGCAAGTTGCAGAAGGAATGGTTGTCAAGACCAAGAGCGAAAAAGTTGTCAAGGCTCGCAATTCCGTGATGGAATTTTTGCTCATCAATCATCCGCTGGATTGCCCGATCTGCGATGAAGCCGGTGAGTGCAAGCTTCAGGATTACTCATACAAGTACAGCATTGGTGCCAGCAGATTCCAGGAAGATAAAGTTCACAAACCGAAACGCGTCGAACTTGGTCCGTATGTTCTGCTGGATGTTGAACGCTGCATTATGTGTTCTCGCTGCATCCGATTCTCTGAAGAAATTGCGCACCAATCTGCGCTCACATTTACCGAACGCGGCACTCATGTTATCCTGACAACATTTCCCGGCACTCAATTGGATAATCCGTATTCCATGAATGTCGTCGATATTTGTCCGGTTGGCGCACTCACAAGCCGCGACTTCCGATTCAAAGCCCGGGTTTGGGAAATGTCGTCCACAAACAGTATTTGCGTCGGATGTGCACGCGGATGCAATACGTTCGTGTGGGTTCGTAATAATGAAATTCTTCGGCTGACGCCTCGAAAGAATGAAGAAGTGAATTCCTATTGGATGTGCGATGACGGACGATTGAATTCTTTTAAAAGCGTAGCAAGTGAAAAACGATTGAACGGTCCTCTCATTCGGAAGGACGGTGTCAAAGTGGAAGTAGGCTGGGATGAAGCTATTTCCAAAGTAGTTTCGGAACTGCACACCTATCGTAAGCACGAGATCGCAGGAATCGCATCAGCATACGCTACCAATGAGGACAATTACATCTTCACCCGGTTCATCAAGGAAGTGATTGGAAGTAAGAACTTTGGTTTTCTTTCTCATGTACAATCCGGCAGCGAAGATGATCTGCTTATTCGAGCCGATAAAACACCGAACAGCCGTGGTGCGTTATCAGTAGGAGCGGCTGGAGAGAATGGAATAGTTGGAATAGACCATATTCTCAAAGGAATCTCCGAAGGGACCATTAAAGTACTTTATGTTCTGGAAGACAACATCGCAGCGGATCTGAAGATTGCCGAGGCGCTGAAGAATCTTGAAATGTTGATTGTGCATTCATCGGTGAGGAATGAAACTACCGTGAAAGCAGACATTGTTCTTTCAGCCTCAACGTTTGCTGAAAAAAATGGGACGATGACGAATTTCAATGGACGCGTGCAGCGCATACGACCGGCGGTAGCGATGATTGAACAGGAGCGTGCCATGGATGGCATGGCAATGAGCCGATGGGATAAATTTGCTGCACAAAATGATTCGTGGGGAAAAGGGACAAAACGTGATGCGCGTTCATCCTGGAGAATTATTGCCGCCGTTGCTTCTGCGATGGGCGGAAAAATGAAGTATGCAACTGCGGAAGAAGTTTTCAAAGAAATGACGGAACGTCTTCCTGCGTTCAAAGGATTATCCTATACGAAGGTCGGTATTTATGGCGTTAATCTCAAAGAGATAAAACCTGCAGCTGCACACAAGTAGAAAAGAAAATATATAAATGGACATCATTTCAATACTTATCGTGCTTATCAAGATACTCATCATTATGTTCGGAGTGCTTGTTCTAGGCGCTGCAATGGCGGTGCTGGCAGAACGGCGTGTCAGCGCATTCATACAAGAACGACTTGGACCTAATCGAGTCGGGCCGGGCGGAATTCTTCAGCCTTTTGCCGATGTCGTGAAGCTTGTGATGAAGGAAGATATTGTTCCGCGGCAAGCAAACCGCTTCATTCATGATCTCGCCCCGATCATTTCTATCTCCATCGCTTTAAGCACATTTGCAATTATTCCATTTGGAAATACCATCGAATTGTTCGGGCGGCAAATCAAGCTCATGATTGCAGATGTAGACATCGGGGTGCTCTATCTTCTTGCACTCACATCGATCGGTGTGTATGGAGTAAGTCTTGCCGGATGGTCGTCCAATAATAAATATTCACTTCTTGGCGGATTACGTTCCTCTGCACAGCTCATTAGTTATGAGCTTTCCATGGGTTTGTCTCTTATCGGTGTCATCATGATTTCCGGAACACTACGATTGGATCAAACTGTCCTTCAACAGACGGCATATTGGTGGGGCATCATTCCCAAATGGAATATTTTTCTTCAGCCGTTGGGATTCATCACATTTATGATTGCATCGTTCGCTGAAACCAACCGGCTCCCGTTTGATTTGCCTGAGGCAGAACCGGAATTGGTAGGCGGGTACCATACAGAATACACGGGCATGAAATTCGGATTGTTCTTTCTTGCAGAATATGCCAACGTGATTACATCCAGCGCAGTCACTGTGACGCTATTTTTTGGCGGCTGGCATCTTCCATTTGCAGAGCAATGGGGACTTTCACCTTTGATGTTATGCCTTGTACAGATACTTACGTTTCTCACAAAAGTCATTCTTCTCGTGGTATTCTTCATTATTGTGCGATGGACGATTCCTCGCTTCAGATACGATCAGCTGATGCGGATCGGTTGGAAGGTGATGCTGCCCATGGCCATTGCAAATTTCTTGCTCACCGGTTTAGTCATTCTCGGTTTACAGTGGTTCGGAGTCATGGGAAAGTGAATTCGCAGGATAAAATAATTCGCAAGAAAGATCTTAGTCTGCTGCAAAAGATGTACATCCCGGAAATTCTTAAGGGACTTCGGATGACCATCACGCAAATGTTCAAGCCGACTTTCACGTCTCAGTATCCCGAAGTTCGATTCAAACCTGAGTCCTCGTTTCGCGGGCGCCCTGTGCTTGTTGCAGAAAACGGAGTCGAGCGCTGCGTTGCATGCGGACTTTGTGCGCGCGTTTGTCCGGCGCTGGCAATTGAAGTGCAAGCATCAGAGACAGAACTTGAAAAAGAGCGGTATCCTATCAAGTTTGAAATCAATATGGTGCGCTGTATCTTCTGTGGATTCTGCGAAGAAGTCTGTCCGGAAGAAGCTATCGTCATGAGCAATGAGTATTTGCTGGCATTCTCGAGTCAGGAAGAAGCGCTGTTCGGCAAAGAAAAACTTCTTAAATCAACAGAGGAATTGAAAGATCGATTGGAATATTTGCGCAATAACCGATAAGGAATAAACTCTAGCTTACATCGCGTCAGTATCAGTAATTTAATAAGGGAGGAAATAGCGCCAATGTTTTCCCAAGTATTCAGTGCCGCAACATATGGTGTGGATGCCTATCTTGTGCAGGTTGAGACACATCTCGATAATGCACCGCACAAATTCTTTATTGTCGGCTTGCCGGATAATGCAGTTAAAGAAAGTATCCATCGCGTTACCGCCGCTATCAAGAATTCAGATTTCAAATTTCCGAATCGCCGCATGACGGTGAACCTTGCACCTGCCGATGTGAAAAAAGAAGGTTCATCCTACGACCTCCCGGTAGCTCTTGGAATACTCACCGCATCGGGTCAATTAGAGTCTGACATTCTCAAAGAATTTGTCATACTCGGAGAACTGGCTCTTGATGGAACATTACGCCCGGTTCATGGTGCATTAGTGATTGCTCTGGAAGCAAAGGCAAAGGGAAAGCGCGGAATTCTGCTTCCGGAGGAAAACGCGAGAGAAGCGGCAATGGTGGAGGGCATTGAAGTCTATCCGATGAGAAGTTTGCAGGAGTCAGTTGGATTCTTTGCGGGAGAACACCGTTTGCTTCAGCCATTTCGTGTAGATATGCATGAAGTGTTTTCGATGGAACAGAGATACACCGTTGATTTCTCGGATGTCAAAGGGCAGGAGAGTGTGAAACGCGCAATGGAAGTGGCGGCTGCCGGCGGCCATAATATTTTGCTCATTGGCCCGCCCGGTTCCGGCAAAACAATGCTTGCAAAACGTCTGCCGACCATTCTTCCTCCGATGACATTCGATGAAGCTTTGGAAACGACAAAGATACATTCTGTCGCCGGGATATTGCCTCCAAACTCTGCGCTCGTTTCTGTGCGACCATTTCGTTCGCCGCACCACACGATTTCCGATGCAGCATTAGTAGGAGGAGGTACTATTCCGCGTCCGGGAGAAATCTCACTCTCACACCATGGCGTTTTATTTTTGGATGAACTGCCGGAATTTGCGCGGAATGTTCTTGAAGTGATGAGACAGCCGCTTGAAGATAGCAAAGTAACCATTAGCAGATCAAAAATGTCTGTGGATTATCCGGCAAATTTTATGTTAGTCTGTGCGATGAATCCTTGCCCTTGCGGCAACTATGGAAGTTCGACACAAGAATGCACCTGTACACCGATTCAAATTCAGAAATATGTTGGCAAGATATCCGGTCCGCTTCTTGACCGCATTGATATTCACGTAGAAGTGCCGACAGTGAAGTATACCGAGCTCTCATCAAAACGTATTGGCGAAAGCTCAGGTGTGATCCGCCAGCGAGTTGTAAATGCTAATGCTGTTCAAGCACAAAGATTTATCGGACAGAGGGGTTTATTTTGCAATGCGGATATGGAATCGAAAGAGATAAAAGAATATTGCCAGATAGATCAAGCCGGAGCGGAGCTTTTAAAAACAGCCATGAACCGCCTAGGACTTTCCGCACGTGCGTACGACCGTATTTTGAAAGTCTCGCGGACCATTGCCGATCTGAACGGCAGCAGCGATATAAGAACAGAACACCTGAGCGAAGCAATTCAGTACAGAAGTCTCGATAGAAGTTTCTATGCTGTGTAAACATTATTCAAGTCATTCCCGAATGCTTCTGTCGGCCTGCCCGCCGCACAAAGTGTGCTTTGGCAGGCGGGGAATCCAGAATTGAGGAGTCTTGGCCCTGGATGCCCGTCCGACTTCGTCGAGATCTCGTTTCGATTTCCTAATCGAAACGGACTTAAAATCTGCGGGCATGACAAGAGTATTTTGGCAAGCCATCATTTTTGAGATGGCTTCTATAAAGAGAAGATTTTTTATTGACAACAGGTGTTGACAATAAACAAAAGCTTATACAAGTTTGGTGTGCGCTGCTCCCTCCTAAAATGGCGGCGTAAAACACTTTTTGTGTACCCTCAGTTGATAGCGCTTCTGAGGGTTTTTTATTTTCTCTCCTTAGTGTTGCGTTTGATTGTTCTCTGATGTACTTTATTTGCAATTGTTTCACTTGTGAGGCTATTCGCTTCGCCACGTTATATACCGCGCAGCCTAATCATGAGCTAGGGTGGTGCCTCGTCGTTTGAAATACATTGAAAGGTCAACTTCTTGATGTCAAGCATAATTTCAGGTTTATATTCTATCTGGAGAATCCTTTGGAGATCAGGATTGTTCATTCTCATTTGGGGATTTTTATTAGCTCCATGCTTTGTACTATTTGGTTCGGGACTTGCTCAGTGGATGCAAACATCTCCGATTGAAGCACGATTATATGCCGATATTGCATGTGCAGTAACAATATTAGCAGCCACATGGTTCATGACACGATTCATCGACCACCGCCCCTTTCTAACAATTGGACTCGCTTCCGGCCACATCATGAGAGATTTTCTTGGTGGGCTAGCGGTTGGAAGCATTTGGTTGGGAGTGTCTGTTGGTACTGCTTGGGGATTAGGCTGGGCATCACTCATAGTACCAGTTGGTTTTGCGTGGCCAGTTCTGGTGGGAGCTGCAACAGCTATGTTTTTTAATGTCCTCACACAGGAACTTCTCCTCTGTGGATTTATTTTTCAAACGATCCGACGCCAATCCAATATCGTTATCGCAATTGTCATGTCGGCACTATTATTCGCGAGCTATCATGCTGGCGCATATAAAGGTGAGTGGTTGCCCGTGGTCAATGTATTTGCCGCGGGATTGCTCTTTTGCCTTGCGTATAGCATCACCGGTAATTTATGGTTTCCCATTTCCATTCACTTTGCATGGGATGTATTATTGGGGCCGGTACTTGGATTAACGGAAAGCGGCATAAGTGATTTAGGAGGCGGTTGGAAAATGATTGTGGTCAATGGTCCGCCATTATTTACAGGTGGTACGTTTGGTTTGGAAGGCGGTTTCATAGTGACTCTCACGGTTTTTATCAGTCTTGTCTTGCTGTATCTTTTTCAACGTCAGAAAATCCGAACACTTTTGCGAGGTGACCTGAACAGGTACTCATGCTGATGATTATTTCGACGGCTGTACGGTATATATCAATCGTGTTTATGTCGCTCGCGACAAAATAAGTTGTTAATTGTTCACAACGTCACGGTGTAAACACTAACACGTTATATGCCATAAGAAGGTTCGGAAAAAAACAGGTTAGACAGAGCGACAAAGAAGAAGGGCGCAAAGAAGTAGGGGAGAAGTTCACTTTTAAATGAAGAACAAAAGGCGGCCCTTGAAACAGAGTCGCCTTTTCTATTTGGTGAAAGCAGCATAGGGTTTCATTGTAACTGCCTTCTGGTTTTTGTATATTGAGCAAAAGAAACCGGCATATTTGAATGCGCATCGGCAAAATAAACATAGAAAAACCGCTCCTTTTGGCACCAATGGAGGATGTAACGGATCAAGCATTCCGCATTGTTTGTAAGCGGCTTGGCGCCGACATCGTGTATACAGAATTTGTGAATTCCGAGGGACTTGTCAGGAATTCTGAAAAGACAAAGAAGAAAATGGATTTTCGGGATGAGGAGCGTCCGTTCGGAATTCAAATTTATGGCGGGGAAGAGTCTTCGATGGAAGGTGCAGCACGCATCGCTGAAAGCCTCCATCCGGATATTATCGATATCAACTGCGGCTGCTGGGTGCGAAACGTAGTAGGATGCGGCGCCGGTTCAGGTTTACTTCGCGATGTGCCTAAGATGGAGCGCATCGTTTCCGCTGTCGTGAAGACTGTAAAAATCCCTGTAACAGTAAAAACACGAATTGGCTGGGATGCCGAATCAATTAATATCGTTGATATTGCAAAGATGGTTGAACAAACCGGTGCAGCAGCAATGACTATTCATTGCCGAACTCGCTCTCAGGCTCATAAAGGTGAACCTGATTTTTCATGGATACCGAAAGCGAAATCAGCGGTCTCTATTCCGGTTATTGCTAATGGTTCGCTTGAAACACCGGAAAAGATTCAACAAGTCTTTAAGGAAACAGGCTGCGACGGAGTGATGATTGGCCGCGGTGCCATAGATAATCCCTGGATATTCAAGCAGACGAAACACTTCCTCGCAACGGGAATAGTACTCGCAGAGCCTTCTATCGAAGAACGTTTCCGCCTGATCAAGGAACACTTACAACTATCTGTTGAGTGTAAGGGTGAACGGAAAGGAGTTATTGAATTCCGAAAGCACTACACCGGATACCTGAAAGGATTGTACGGTGCATCAAAAGTGCGGCAGGAGATGATGAAGTATATTGAATTGGAGCCAACGATGGTTCGACTTTTGAAATATCGCGATGAACTTCTTTCACACGACATCATACAATCAAATTCCGATCACGTAGAAGCTGCGTGAGGAGATGCAATGGATAAAAAGCAGATTGCAGAAATTCTTGATGAAATGGGAACTCTGCTCGAGTTAAAAGGCGAGAATCCATTCCGTTCACGCGCGTTCCATAATGCATCCCAGATCATCTCCGGAGTAACGGAGGATCTGTCAACTCTCGTCAAATCTAAATCTCTTACAGAAATCAAAGGAATAGGAAGCGGCTTAGCTGGAATCATCACTGATTTAGTAACGAAAGGAGTTTCAAAGCAACACGAAGAGTTACGTTCTTCTATTCCAAAGGGAGTGCTTGAACTTCTCCACCTTCAAGGTTTGGGGCCAAAAAAGGTTAAAGTCCTGTATGAAAAAATGGACATCAAATCTATAGCGGAACTGAAGAAAGCATGTGAACAGCAACTTCTCCGGTCCGTTGACGGATTTGGGGCGAAGACAGAAGAAAATATTCTTAAAAGCATCGAGCAAAAAGAACGAAGCAGTGACAAACATCTCTATCCACAAGCACTCGAATCTGCCGAGAAGATTGTGCACATGCTGAAGGGTATAAAAGGAATCAAGCGTTGCAATTACGCAGGCAGTCTTCGCAGGCGAAAAGAGCTGATAGGCGATATTGATATCCTGGTGAGTGCGGCAGATAAGAATCGTTCGGAAATAATAAAGAAATTTGCCGCATACGAAGAAGTAGAATCTGTTCTTGCTACCGGAGATACAAAAGTGAGCGTGATGTTAAAGAATGGAATTCAGTGCGATCTTCGTCTTGTAAAAGATGCGGAATATCCTTTTGCGCTGAATTATTCCACGGGAAGCAAAGAACACAATGTAGAAGTGAGATCGCTGGCTCGAAAATATGGCTGGAGTCTCAATGAATATGGTTTCACTCGCATCGAAGAAATTAAATCATCCCGAAAAGGTAAACATATTCCTTCCTGTGACAACGAGGAAGATATCTATAAAGCTCTCGGACTTCATTATATCCCGCCAGAGCTTAGGGAAAAAATGGGCGAAATAGAATATGCGCAGAAACATGTCATCCCAAAGTTAATTGAGCTAAGCGACCTTCGTGGGACATTCCATTGTCATACGACCGATAGCGACGGCTTGAGTACACTTGAGCAAATGGTTGAAGCTGCGAAGAAGTTAGAATGGGAATATCTTGGAATCGCAGATCATAGTCAGGCAGCAGCGTATGCGGGCGGACTGTCTCCTGAAAAAGTCCATGCGCAGATGAAACAAATTGATCGAATGAACGAGAAGGATTCGAACTTTCGTGTGTTCAAGGGGACAGAATGCGACATTCTTTCTGATGGCTCCCTGGATTACTCTGACAAACTCCTCTCTGAGTTCGATTATGTCGTTGCTTCGATCCATAGCAAGTTTAAAATGACTGAAGATGAAGCGACAAAGCGAATCATAAAAGCATTGAAGAATAAATATGTGACCATCCTTGGTCATCCGACCGGCAGGCTTCTTCTTGAGCGTGAAGGATATCCGGTGAATATGAATGAGATTATCAATGTTGCTGCTGATTATGGAAAGGCGATTGAGATCAATTCTCATCCAATGCGACTCGATTTAGATTGGCGATTTGTGAAGTATGCGAAAGAAAAAGGTGTCCGCATCTTTATCAATCCGGACGCCCACCATGTGGATGGTCTCAACGATGTGCGATACGGTGTTGGAATTGCGCGTAAAGGCTGGCTTGAAGCAAAAGATGTCGTCAATACATGGCCCACCCGACAAGTTATTCATTTTCTGAAACGTAAGTAACGAAGGGACAAATCAATGAGTATCTACAACGTTTTATCTTTCGAAATACCGATTATAGCCTATTCGGTGCTCCATCAGAATAAGAAAACGGTAACGGCAAAGGAGTACGCAAAGTCATTAAACGGACTCCGAACTGAATTAAAAAAGGAATCAGAACGAATAAAATTTGCCTGGCGAGGTCATATTTCAGATCTTACAGCAAAGTCTGTCCAAACAACGAGCGGCAATTTATCTCACTTTCTCTCTACTCCTATACAAACGGATACAGGAGAAATTAATGAAATTATGAAAGATCAAATTATCCAGATCACCGAACAGTTACTGCCAAACATTCTCTATGGATTAGCGGGTGGATACGATGCAAGATACCTCATTGAAACCAAACAAAGTGAAATGCAAAAGTCACGAATGACCGAAGGCCGGTCTTTTATGCAAAAGACCGGCTTCAAGATGGGAAAAAACAACGCATCTATCTTTGAATCTCTCTATGTCGTTCAAGGAGGGTCAAACCTGGACATTCTAGAGAATATGATGAGGAATGGTATAGGCATCTATAATTCGGCTCATGAAAAGAAGGTTAACGAATTCGAGACGATGAATTGTTCACTTTACAATTTACTGTTTTCTGACGGGACATTTAACAGTCCTTTTGACCGATTTGAGTTGCAAGTGAATTTTGTTAAGGGTAAAGAGTCTTATGATCTATTCCATAAGGAGTTAGGCGAGTCAATTAAATATTTTCGGACGGAGATACATCATCTGAATGTCTCTGTCTGGCAGCGTAAACTCGGATTGGGAATAGGGGAGGAGTATACGCTTCGAATCTTAACCAAAGACAGATTCACTCTGCGTGCTGCCGTTGCAGTGACTCAGAAGTTTACGAAGGATAAACATCTCGTTGCAAAAGCTATTCGCGCAGGAACGTGGCTGACAAAGGAGATAATTTGATTTCTTAGACAATTCCATGAAAACAACTAAGAAAGACGATACAATAAACCGAACGGTTCGGATTATTTCGTGTCTGAAGAAAGAATTTCCTCAAGCTCGTACGGCTCTTGTGTTCTCAGACCCCTTGCAGCTTCTTGTATCGACCATACTATCCGCTCAATGTACGGATATAAGGGTTAATATGGTTACACCAGCATTGTTTGCTAAGTACCCACATGCTAAGGACTTTGCAGATGCTGATAGAAATGAATTAGAGGGTGAAATTAAATCGACTGGCTTCTATCGAATGAAGACAAAGCATATTATGGAAGCGTGCACTGCAATAGTCGATCGCTTTCAAGGTCAAGTGCCACAGTCAATGGATGACTTGATGTCGTTGCCCGGAGTTGGGAGGAAAACGGCAAATTGTGTTCTCGGCGGAGCGTATGGCATCCCAAGCGGGATTGTTGTAGATACTCATGTAATACGTCTATCAAATCGACTTGGACTAACCAAGAACACGTCTCCGGAGAAGATAGAGCAGGATCTCATGAAGCTGGTTCCGAAGAAAGAATGGTATCGATTCAGCAATCTTCTTATTCTTCATGGACGAAAAACCTGCAATGCACGAAAACCGCTCTGTGAACACTGTGTTTTGTCGAACAACTGTCCATCAGCGAACATTTTGTCGGGCGTGCGGGAATCCAGGATAAGGAAATAAAGATATCGCAAAAATGTTTTTAATTATTATGCTATAACATAAGGAATACAAATGAATTATTCTGACGCTTTGAATCTCATGCATGAACATACAAAAAGCGACGCTTTGCGAAAACACATGTATGCTGTTGAAGTTGCTATGAGGGCGTATGCTCGAAAGTATGGTGCAGAGGAAGAGAAGTGGGCTATTGTTGGTGTCCTCCATGATTTCGATTATGAAATGTATCCAACAATACCGGACCATCCATTAAAAGGATCCGAGATTCTGAAGTCGAAGGGATATCCGGATGATATTCGAAATGCAATCTTAGGGCACGCGAGTTTTAGTAATGTCCAAAGAGAATCACAGATGGCAAAAGTTCTATATGCATGTGACGAGCTCTGCGGCTTCATTTCCGCAGTTGCTGTCATACGACCAAATAAGATTACAGATTTGGAAATTTCTTCCGTTAAAAAGAAACTCAAGGATAAATCCTTTGCAAAGAATGTAAGCAGGGAGGACATAGACTTAGGAATAAAGGAGTTGGGCGTTCCACTTGATGAACATATTAAGTTCGTTATCGAGGCGATGAAAGCAGATGCAGAAAGACTTGGACTGAAACCATGACTATAAATTTGAATCCTTCGGTAGTCAAAAGCTTCAGCTTTCGGGAATTATCGCATTCCTAGTCACGTGATCTGATCAGCCTTGTTCGTAGGATAGGTTTACTCGATACGCGATCTAAATATCGCGCGACTACCATAACCTCTACAACCTTTCAAATCTCGCCTGGAAGAACCGTAAATACTTTGGCTCGTGGATCATCTTCATTCCTTTGATAGATTGTCGTCTGTTAAATACTTCATCTACAGCCTCAACGGTTACATCACAATGAGCTTGCGTATATACGCGTCGTGGAAAGGTTAAGCGGACAAGTTCAAGCTTTGGATAGTAATGATCTCCGGTTTCTTTACTGCGTCCGGCAGAGACAATACCACGTTCCATAGAACGTATACCAGACTCAAGGTAAAGTTCGGCTGCCAATGTCTGAGCCGGGAACTCGATCTGCTTAAGATGAGGGAGGAACGCTTTGGCATCAAGAAATACCGCGTGGCCGCCAACAGGAACAACGATAGGAATTCCTAGTGCACTTAGTTTCTCGCCAACATATTCCACCTGACCGATCCTCGCACGAATATGGTCCCATTGTACTGATTCTTCAATGCCGCGCGCCATTGCTTCCATATCGCGCCCTGCGAGTCCACCATAAGTGTGAAGACCTTCGTAGACCACAACCATATTGCGTGCTTCTTCAAATACATCCCGTTCGTTCAACGCAAGAAATCCGCCGATATTCACAAGACAATCTTTTTTTCCGCTCATCGTGCATCCATCGGAACAAGAACACATTTCATGCAGAATCTCTGCAATCGATTTTTTCTCATATTCTTTTTCACGCACTTTGATGAAATATGCATTCTCCACCGCGCGTGTCGCATCAAAAACTACGCGAACACCATGCTTCTGGCAATACGATCGTACTTCTCTTATATTCGCCATAGATACCGGCTGTCCTCCAGCCATATTCACCGTCACTCCGATGGTGATATAGGGAATCTTATCAGCACCGACTTTTTTGACTAATGTATCAAGTTTGTTAAGATCGACATTTCCTTTGAAAGGATGAAGGTTTGCCGGATCGTGAGCTTCATCGATGATAACATCGACAAATGTTCCTCCGGCAAGTTCCTGGTGCAATCGAGTCGTTGTAAAATACATATTGCCCGGCACGAACATTCCCGGTTTGATCAGGATCTTCGAGATAATATTTTCTGCACCGCGTCCTTGATGAGTAGGCACTAAATATTTATAACCATAGTACTTCTGCACATTTTCTTCAAGGTGATAGTAGTTCTTGCTGCCGGCATATGCTTCATCCCCGATCATCATTCCGGCCCATTGATTGTCGCTCATCGCATTTGTGCCGCTATCGGTAAGCAGATCTATATACACATCTTCAGATTTCAATAGAAAGGTATTGTAACCGGCTTCCATCAACGCCTTTTCTCGTTCAGTACGAGTTGTCATTTTGATCGGCTCAACAACTTTGATCTTGTACGGTTCAGCCTATGAACGTTTTTTGTACTTTTCCATGACGATCCTCGAAGAGGTGATAAATATTATTTATGCAAAGAAGTTAGCCGATTTTCGATTTATATCCAAGTTGTACATTTTCTTGCATTTCTTTGCTTGTTCACCTATCTTCTGAACAAATATGACTGTGGAATTGATCCTACACAACAGCGTTTTTAAGGGGAGCTTGTGGCGCATAAACGAATGCATGTATATCTTTCTGGAGGAATGGAGTACGCTCTCAATGAGGGAAAAGACTGGCGTTTGGATATCGAAAATTGGATTTAGAAATTCTTGAAGCATAAAGTTTTTAATCCCAATGTAGCGAGTGATCAATATCTCCATAAAGTGTTACATAAGAACAATTTTAGAAGTCTTAAATCAACAAATCTCGATACATATATCAAAATTGTTCAGAAATTTGTTATCCAAGATTCAAAGGAAATTGCAACTCGATCTGATTATGTGATTTGTTATTGGGATATGAGTGCTCAGCGAGGAGCAGGGACTAAAGGTGAGCTTACGATTGCTAAGTATTTCATGAAACCTGTCTATTTAGTCACGCATATGCCGAAAGAAAAGATTCCCGGATGGGTTCTTGGATGTGTAACAGAATTCTTTAGTTCATTGGAAGATTTGAAAGAGTATCTAATACAGAACTATACTTCAAGAACTCACTAAGCTATGAAAGAAGGGATACTGTGAAAAAAACGCCGCGACCAAAAGCATATCATAATCTTGATTTCCTCAATGGACCAAGCGCTCGCCCGATTCGCTTGCTGTCTGAACTTCTTGAACCGCAACAGCAACTTCGTCGGGAAGGAGTAAAAGATACAATCGTTTTTTTTGGCTCTGCTCGGTTTAAGTCTAAATTGCAATGTAGTAAATTGTTAAAGGGTCTGATTATAAAGCTAAGAAAATCAAAAAGAAAACATGAAAACATTCAGCAGTTGATAGAAGACGCAAGAGCTAATTATCGGATGTCCCAATACTATGAAGATGCTGTCCAACTTTCAAAAAAGCTTACTCAATGGACACAGACTCTGCAACAACCATTTCGATTCGTTGTATGTTCGGGCGGCGGTCCAGGCATTATGGAAGCAGCGAACAAAGGAGCAGCCTTAGCGAAGGGAAGATCGATCGGGTTCAATGTGAGTCTTCCTTTTGAACAATTTGCCAATCCTTATATCACACCAGAGTTGAATTTTGAATTCCATTACTTCTTTATGCGAAAATTTTGGTTCGTGTATTTAGCCAAGGCATTTGTAATGTTTCCTGGTGGTTTTGGAACGATGGATGAACTGATGGAAGTGTTAACACTTGTACAAACGCAAAAACTCAGAAAGAAAGTGACTATTCTTCTGTACGGCAAAGATTTTTGGAATGAAGTATTGAATTTTGATGCTTTGATGAAGCATAGGGTTATTAGTCCTGAGGATCTTAAGTTATTTCGAATTGTTGACACACCAAAAGAAGCGTTTACTCTTCTCGTGAAGGAATTGCGCTCAAATTATCCGTTAGAAACAGCTTCATCCTGATATAATTACAAAATTTGGATTTGCCAACGGCATTTCATATATTTATTATAAGCTTCAGTTCGATATTCTTTGTTGGGGGTGATTTGGCTTCGACGGGGATGAGGAAGCTTAAGACTGCATGCCGTGGTCGCCGTGTCCACGATAAAAAGCGGCAAACACATAAGTGCAAATTACGATTACGCACTGGCTGCCTAATAACATTAGGTAACCCGTTCACTCAGATTTGGCCCATCAAGTTTGGGATGAACGTCGCTTATATGGGATAGCTTATTCTTGTACTCGAGGAGAATGAGCGAAGCCGTTGAGAGACGGATTACTTGAGCTGGCGTAAGATAAATCCAGCCTGGCGGAGTTCCCTTACGCGAGATTAAAAGACAGGATACGCATGTAGATGTTTTAGGAATCTTCTCTTCGGACCGGGGTTCGACTCCCCGCACCTCCACATAACTGGAATTGCATAGTATACAATCCTGCCATGATAACTCATAAATTAACTCCGGCTAAATGAAAACTTGAAGATCGAATTCGTAAAAATGTCTGGTGCTGGCAACGATTTTATTGTCATAGATAATCGATCGGCGATGATTGTCGATGGAGCAACTCTTGCAAGGAAAATATGCGATCGTCATTGGGGAGTAGGTGCGGATGGCCTTTTGCTTCTTGAATCAAGTGATAAAGTTTCCTATCGAATGATGTACTACAACGCTGATGGAAGTTATGGTGGAATGTGCGGCAATGGAGGCAGGTGCATAGCAATGTTTGCTTTTCAGAAGAAGATTGCCGGTAAAGATCATGAGTTTGAAGCATTGGGTCATATTTATGCTGCCTCAATCGTGGAAGAAGGTGTTTCGCTCAGCATGCAGGATCCTGTTTCCATTAGTAAAATACAATATTTATCAATCGGCAAGAAAAGAATAGCGTACCAATTCATAAATACTGGTTCGCCGCATATTGTCATAAATATTACCGAATTTAGCAAGAATGGCGAACTTGATAGATTAGATGTGCAGCGTTGGGGAAAATTATTGCGTTGGCAAAGGAATTTTGCACCGGCAGGCACTAACGTAAACTTTATGAGAAAATTGGAATCTGGTGCAATCCAACTCAGAACATTCGAACGAGGCGTAGAAGCAGAGACTCTTGCATGCGGTACTGGTTCAATAGCCACTGCTATAATCGCAAGTAAGAAATGGAAGTTAAGGCCACCTATCACAATCATTCCAACAAGCAAAATTCCTCTTATTGTAGAATTTGATTTGAACGGCTCAAACATTCAGAATGTAAAGTTGCGCGGCCCTGCAGTTGTAACATTTGCAGGAAATCTGGATGTATAAACAGCAAAAATTAGGAATAATTCTAAATCCTGCAGCTGGCCGAGGACGAGCAGGAGACATTAGAAAACGATTAATATCCTGCCTCCAAGAAAAGAAAATTCCATTTCAATTAGAACTTACGAGAGGACCTGGACATGCAAAAGAAATAGCCTTTAGAATGAGCGAAATTTTTGAAACGATTGTAGCTGCTGGTGGAGATGGGACGGTCAATGAAGTCGTATCAGGTATTGTTGGGAGAAAAGCTGCGATTGCAATTTTACCGTTAGGCTCAGGAAACGATTTTAATAAAGTCATTGGAATATCCAAGAAGATAGATCATGCTATCGACGCTATTATAAATGGAACAAGGAAATTACTGGATTTAGGCAAAGTCAATTATTGGAATCATTCGGGAGAAAAAAAAGAGAGATACTTCATCAACACACTCGGTATAGGACTTGATGCAGAGATTGCAAAAGAAACCAAGCAGATAAAATTCTTGCACGGATTGCCATTGTATCTCTTAGCAGCAATAAAAGCACTTCAGAAACATTCTCCAAATGAATATAAAATTACTGATGAGAAGATGACAAAAGTCGAACGTGCTTTTTTCATATGCGCTGGAAATGGATGTTTTGAGGGAGGTGGATTTAAACTTTTGCCCAATGCCAATCCTGAAGATTCACTGTTGGACATATGCATTCTCGGAGTAATGCCAATACATAAAGCAATTGGTATCATACCAAAACTCATTAAAGGTACTCATGAAAATCTATCAAAAGTTTCAATGTGGAAAGCCAGGAAATTTTCTATCGAAGGAAAGAATACATTTATTCTGCATGGTGACGGTGAGGTATTTGAAGAAAACACTCTATGTGTAGAAGTTAAACTAGCGCCAAGTCGAATAAGCTTTGTAATACCGAAGGAAATCGAAGGAAGAAGTCTCCTACGATCGTTTCACTTCGGGAATTGAGAAAATATGAGATATCTTAGCTGAGATTATGTTTAGGTCCTCAAGCAATTCGCTCTGATTTCGTCGTGATAACTTAATTATTTTCCTGGTTCGGCTTGAAATACAATGAATTTTCATATAACCAATATATCCCCCAAATATTTTCTTCTTTAAAAAAATAGTTGTTGATTGAATCTTATCTTTTGATAAGAAACGCTTAAAGGGAAAAAATAAAAATTTGATGGTCAAAGTAATACCCAGAGATGATACAATTATTTCCTCCGGATCTTCTACGAAAAAGGAAAAAACGAAAGCAATTATCAAAGAAATGAAAAATAATATATGGAATAGACTTGGAGAACTGATATGACTTATCAATTCTATCAAAGCTATTATCAGGAAATACCATCGTAATAAATGATCATTCTTAAGGACGATTTGATCAGGCAAATCATCCTCCAGACGAAGTGGAAAATATGGTCTAAGAGCCTGTATATCATTATTTTTCATTGAAAGAACCCCCTCAATTTTTTGTGACAGTTTATTTATTGTGAGATTCTACTGCCTATTCCTATTTAAATGAGCTATAATGTATATTATGCAGAATAGCCTAATCCCCTTTTTGCCGTCAATCCTCTTCTATCGGCATTTTCAATTCGATTGAATTGTTATATGCATTGAGAACTTCTTCGACGGATAAATCGATAAATTTGCCTATCTGCAGGTGCCGTTTCTTTGTAACGATTCCAATTTGTTTCGCATCAATAGCAAATCTTTTCGCCTCCATCAAGATGCCTGTTAACTTTTCCGGCTTACATGAAACTATAACTCTTGACTGAGATTCTCCAAATAGTAAGAAGTCATGTCGAATCTTCGATAAACTGTTTATCTCAATTTGACATCCTAACTCCCCTGATCCACTCAGACTTTCTACCAGTGTTACTGCCATTCCACCATCTGAGACATCGTGCATAGACTTGGCGAGTCCTTGGATAGCAAAAGTCTGACATATCTTGTGAAGACGCGCTTCATATTCTAAATCTATACTTGGAGCATCACCGAGAATCTCTTTCTGTCTCATCGCAAGATATTCGGAGCCACCGACTTCCCCCTGATTAATACCCAATTCGATGATTATATCACCAGTCGCTTTAAATTGTGAATTTATTGCTTTATCCACATCATCCAATAAACCCAGCATACCTATGACAGGTGTAGGAATAATTGCTCCGCTTGGTCCTTCATTGTAAAAGCTGACATTTCCTCCAGTAACAGGTGTCGAAAATGCAATACATGCTTCTTTCATGCCAGCAATTGCCTCGACAAATTGCCAATAGATCTCAGGATCATAAGGATTACCAAAATTCAAGCAATTTGTTATTGCTATTGGTTTAGCTCCGACGCAAGCAACGTTTCTAGCCGACTCTGCCACTGCTATCTGTGTACCACGCCTTGGGTTCAAATATACAAATCGTGCATTACAATCAGTCTTAAGAGCTAGAGCCTTATTCGTTCCTTTTAAACGAATTACGGCTGAGTCTGAATCTGATAGTCTAACACTATTCGACCGCACCATTGAATCATATTGTTCATACACCCATCGCTTACTGGCTATCGATGGTCGTTTCAACAAGTCGATCAACGTCTCATTTAAATCTTTTAGAATTGGCAAGGAAGATGAATCAAATTTTCTGCATTTTTCAAGGTATGCTGGTACTCGCGTTTCTCGAATATAAACTGGCGCACCTCCTCCAAGAACAAGCGGATCTGCAGGAATATTTGCAACCACTTCATTATTCAATCTTATTGTTATGTCAGGTTTATTCTCGACTATACCTATTATCTCGGATTCTATATCCCATTTTTTGAATATTTTAGCAACCTCTTCTTCGTGTCCTTTCTTAACGATAAATAGCATGCGTTCTTGTGATTCCGATAGCAGGATTTCATAAGGAGTCATTTCCTTTTCGCGTATAGGAATTTTTTCCAGGTCAATTGTCATACCCGATTTGCCCCTTGCACTCATCTCTGACGTGGAACATGTAATACCTGCAGCGCCCATATCTTGTACACCGATAATATATCCGCTTTCTATTGCCTCTAAAGTAGATTCAAGTAATATTTTTCCGGCAAAAGGATCACCTACTTGGACGGATGACTTCTTTGCTTCAGATTGTTCAGAAATCTCCTCCGATGCAAAGGTAGCCCCATGAATTCCATCACGCCCAGTTTTTGAACCGACGATCATAACGATATTCCCTTGTCCTTTTGCAATCGCTTTCGCGACTTTCCCGTGCTCTACAATGCCGACAGCCATAGCATTTAAGAGTGGATTATCTCTGTAAGAATCGTCAAAATATACTTCACCGGCTACAGTTGGAACACCAAAGCTGTTTCCATAATCAGCTATTCCTTTTACGACACGTCTAAACAAATGTCTGACTTTTTGATCTGTCAGCTCACCGAATCTTAAAGAATTCAATACAGCAATTGGTCGAGCACCCATTGAGAAAATATCTCGTAGAATCCCTCCAACTCCTGTTGCAGCACCTTGATAAGGTTCAACAGCTGAAGGATGATTATGGCTTTCTATTTTGAAAGCAACTGCCAGACCATCTCCTATATCAACGAGTCCAGCATTCTCTTCTCCAGCTTCTACTAACAAATGTGGACCTTTACGCGGTAATGTTTTTAACTGGGCAATCGAATTCTTATAGCTGCAATGTTCGCTCCACATGACACTAAAGATGCCTAATTCGGTAAATGTCGGCACACGGCCTAATATTGCATTAATACGAGCATATTCTTCTTTTAAAAGTCCATGTTCAAGTGCAAGTTCTAATATGACTTTGGGATCCTTACCTCTACTCGGTTGATTCTTCGCTCTTTTCATGTTTCAATAATTACCTTATAATAAAATATTTAAATCTCAATAATTTTTAGTAATTCATCATTTCGTTCAACTGTTGCACCCGGTTGGACGAATACCGATTCTATTTTGCATTGCTGCAACGTCCTGATTTCATTTTCCATTTTCATAGCTTCAAGCACAAGCAACACACCACCCATTTGTACAATCATGCCCTGATGAGCTAATACTTTTGTTATTAATCCCGGCATCGGAGAACGAAGGGTGGTTGATTTTGAAATATGAGGTTTCCTGAGCAGCCACGATTGCGCGACCAAAGACCGTTGATCATCTACAATCGCCTGCATCAGTGAACCATTAACATTGACTTGAAGTTTCGAAGATAATTTCGTCGATGCCGATTCCGATTTGGTCTCATAGAGATCTGAGACCGTTACTTCAAAACTGGAGTCAAACAAAGTCAAGACATATACGTCATCTTTGATCTTTCGAAAATCGATTGTGTATGCTATATCGTTTACCGTTACGCTTTTTCCATCACCTATGCAAACTTTATAAATTTCATTACTTATGTTGACTAAGTACTCTCCCCTCTTTAGCGTAACCCACTTATTCGCCTCTTTTTCCATTCTGATTCCTTCTTGACAAAGTTTTGTTTAAGATGTCTGCGAGGTATTGTTCCATGTTGAACCAATGCAGCTATAATAGCAGCTGCCATACGTTCTTTCTTCAATTCGTCTTGTTCTTTGTGATGTTCATTTATCTTTGACATATTTTACTCATTTGAATTCAACAACAGTTACGCCTACGCCCCCCTCATTCCATTCACCTAACCGAAAAGTCTTTATATGCGGATACGTTTGCAAAAATTCTCCTATTCGTTTTCGCAATGCGCCTGTGCCTTTGCCGTGAATGATATCGACACGATGCAATCCTGCCACGTATGCATTGTCGAGAAAAGTCTGCGCTTGTGCAATTGCATCGTCACCAAAGAGTCCTCGGAGATCAATTTCGTTTGTAGCTTCTGGAGAAGCGATGGTAGAAGCTGAAACCATGTGCTGCACGTGTTTTTTGTGTTCTTTATGCAAATCGGTTAGGACAATTCGAAGGCGTGTATTGCCACAGAGGACAATCGCATGTTTACCTTGAATCTCTATAACTTCTGCTCGTTCGTACCCATCGCGAATTCGTACTATATCACCCTTATCAATTGGTTCATTGTACTGAGGGACTGACTGTTCTTCCACACTGATCTTTTGCAACTCTTCGCCAAGCTGCTTAAGCACCTGACGAGAAGAGCGGACGATTTCTCGCTCAGCACCGCTTTCACGTATCTCTTTTACTGAGTGTTCCACTTTTATGTGTGCCTGTTGGACTATTTCTTTTGCCTCTTCCACCGCTTTTTTTCGAATAGTCCCTAATTCGCGCTTTAATTGTGTCATCTTTTGTTCGTATGAAAGTACCAGAGACTCCAATCGTTCTTTTTCCTTCGATGTTTCGCGGAGCTGACGTTGGTATTCCTGCGATTGTCGTTCAAGTTCAAGGAGGAGCGATTCGAGCTTTGTCTTTTCATCACCTACCTGCATGCGTGCTTGATCTAAAAGATTGTGCGAGATTCCCAATCGCTCGGCAAGTTCAAACGCATAGCTGCTGCCCGGCACACCACTTCGAAAGTGATATGTTGGCCGTAACGATTCCTGATCAAATTCCATGGAAGCATTGCTCATACCGGGTGTTTCATGTGCAAACGCTTTGAGCACACCGTGATGTGTTGTGGCAATAGTTATTGCCTTTCGAGCAGTAAGCTCTCGCAGCACTACAGCCGCTAATGCACTTCCCTCAGATGGGTCCGTTCCTGCGCCAATTTCATCAATGAGTACCAAGGAAGACTCATCTGCCTCCTCGAGGATGTGACGAAGAGAAATGAGATGAGAACTAAACGTGCTGAGATCGTTTTCTATAGATTGATCATCACCGATATCGACAAAAACATTTTGAAAGGGAAACACTTCTGACTCAGGACCAGCGGGAATATGAATACCGGCTTGTGCGCATAATGTCAAGAGACCCACTGTTTTCATCGCTACAGTTTTACCGCCGGCATTTGGACCGGTGATGATAAGTGTTTCCTCATCTTTACCTAGTTCAATAGTAAGTGGTACTACTAGTTCTCTTTTAAGATGTCGCAAAAGAATAGGATGTCGAGCATCGTGTAATTTTATGCTGGGCATGGATGTAAGGGACGGCGGATTGCCGATAATTTCAATCGAATATTTTGCGCGAGCGAAAATGACATCAAGTTCGGTGAGAGCAGCGAAACTCAATTCAAGAGGTTCACGTATTTCAGCAACTTGCTTTGTAAGATCAGTAAGTATCCGATAGATCTCATGCTGTTCACGGAGCTGGAGTTCTCGCAATGCATTGTTAAACGCAAGTGATTCAGCCGGTTCGATAAAAACCGTTCCACCGCTGGCAGATGTCGAATGAATAAATCCAGGTACCTTATGTTTATATTCCGCTTTAACAGGAATGACCAAACGACCATCGCGCGTGGTGATAATATCTTCTTGGAGAAATTCCTGCTCAGAGACTTGCCGAAGAATTAATTCCAATCGTCGTCTCAATGCATCGGTTGCCGAAATGATTGAACGTCGAATCTCCCGCAATTCCCGGCTTGCGGTATCTTTTACAAATCCGTGCTCGTTCAGCGCTTCGTTGATATGGTGCTCAACAATTTTATCCGAGAATAACTGTTCGTGATATATGCCGATGGATGGATATAATGCAGAACGTTTTGCAAGAAACGTTTTGAGTGCTCGTGAAACGCGAATCGTGAGTGCTATTTCCAGCAGTTCCGCCACCGTGAGAACCTGATTCTCGACAGTAGTCTTCTTCAATGTAGCAACAATGTTCTTAAATCCTTCCAGTGGAATAGTCCCTTCAGCAATGAGCAGTTCTTTTGCTTCAGAGACTTTTCGTAATTCCAATTCGATTGTAGTGCGGATTGTTTGCGGCACAAGCCGGAGAGTATGCAGACGACCTGACTCAGAAACAGTAAGTTCGCTTATGCGTTCAACGACTGTATGATATTCCAACTTGCTTAACGCGGCACTAAAGCTTGGTGGAAGATTTAAAGACTTTTGTGACACTATGGATTCTGCGTCCTATCGGTCTTCGCTATTTACCAGTGTTTTCAATCTATTTCTTTTTCGGTTCCGTTAATGTTTCATTAGATCGAGGAAGAACCTTATTTCCTTTGGTTTTATCAATGGAACCAGGCGTGCCCACTTCCTTAAGTTTATCGAACACATCAGGACCGACAGTCGATGTCATATCCAAAATTTGCGGAGCAATATTTACAAAAGCCTTATAGAATCTTGTGTCGCGACTGGTTTCACGACTGGGAAATCCAGACATTGCCAGGATAAAAAGTAGTGAACTAACAAAAAGAGCACCTTCAATAAAACCAAAAACTATTCCACCGATTCGATCGGCAATTCCACCGATTTTGTAGCTTCCGGTAAGGATTTTATAAAGCAAGCTCTGTATGATAAATAAACCGAAAAAAATTACTAAGAAACCATCCATTGGCGCATCTTCATGACTAATTCCCCCACGGCCGGCTAAAAAATTCCCGACATCACGCATAAATATTTGTCCTAAAATGAGGCCGGCAATGAGTACAATAATCGCAACAAGTTTCCGTACTATGCCGTCACGTACTCCAAGTGAAACAAATAAAATGATTGGAATAAAGATTAAGATGTCGAGTAACATAGGATTATTCTCCTAATTGTTGTTTGACTATTTCCTGAACGACCTTCCCATCAATTTTACCTTTTAGATCTTTCATCGCTGCAGGCATCACCTTGCTGAAATCCTTCAAAGATGTTGCACCAATATTTCCGATTATTTTCTTGACAATTACTTCAACCTCTTCCCTGCTCATTTGTTTTGGAAGATAGGTATTGATAATATCGAGCTCACGTTTTTCCTGGTCTGCGAGATCATTTCTTCCGGCTTTCTCGTACATTTCAATTGCTTCTTTGCGCTTCTTTGCTGCCGCAAGAAGAGCGGTCATTTCCTCTTCGGGAGTAATGCTTGTACCGGTTCCACGTTTTGAAAGTTCAATCATTTGTGCCCGTATAGATCGAATGGTGTTTAACTTAACACTGTCGCCGGATTTCATTGCAGCTTTTAAGTCTTCATTGATTATTTCTGTAAGAGCCATTGATGTCCCTCATCATTGATCATGCATACGATAACCTGTTTCAAATCAAATTTGAATTGAACATTATTTATAGTAAAAGATAGTATACATAATGACCATATAATAAAAATACAAAATAATTGTCTTACCTGCTATCAAACGATCAATTCAATTTTATATATTCACAATTCCTTTCATAAAATCTTCTTAGCACTCACTCAGATATCATCTTTTTTGTATATGACATAGCAATAAGGCATAGACTGGCTAGCAAGTCGAGTTTAAAAGTAAGATAGAGAGAAAGGATATGTGGAATTACTCAAAGGATGCCCGCTGTTCCCAAACAGCGGGCATCTCTTTCTTATCATATTTCAATAAGCGTTGCATATCGAGCTTTGCCTCCTTTCAAGAAGGTCTCAAGCCGATTCACCAACTCTTCGCCACTTTCAGTTGTTCCATCCTCAAGTGTTTCGTATTCTTCTACCGAATTACAGATAAATTCTTCAACGAAAAAGTTCTTTTTCCCTTTTTGTTCAAAGATAGTGTAGTTCTTCTTTTGCTCACCGGCAAAATGGTTCTTCAGTTCTGTGGCAAGAGCAAGATACTCTTCACGTTTCTCTGGTTTAATCTCATATGATATCTGGAGAATTACTTTTGGCATAGGTTTCTTTCTTTATTTGTTAGTGTAATGATTTAAAATTCATCATGGCGCTTCGGATTTGCGCTTCATTCATTCCAAAGTAATGACCCAACTCATGGAGTAATACTTCACGGATTTGTTCAGATACTTCCTTATCATTTCGACATACCGATTCAATATTCTTTTGGTACAATGAAATCTTATCAGGAGTTGTCGGATTTACGCCATACCATGTTCCTCGATGCGTCAAAGGCACCCCCTGATATAAACCCAACAATGATGTTTTGCTCGAATGCGTTTGCCTGGTGTCTTCTTCATTGGGATACTCTTCCACCACGATGTGGACATTATCAATTCTTTCACCAAAAACATCCGGTAAATCGTTAAACACTTCTTCTGCTATCTCCTCAAACTTTTCGCGTGTCATCGCATTTGGCTACACCACTTCGTCTAGAATAAATTTAATGTATATTCCCCACAGAGCATTACACTCCTTAAAATAAGTCCATACAGAATTGCAACGATAAAAACCGACTTCCAGAGAGAAATTTGATTTCCTACTTTGGTCCCAATGATCAATAGTATAAATGCCCATAGTATCATTACAGCATTCAATCCAATAAGTACGATGTAGGATACCGGTTTGATTGCTATTGGGTGTGGATTGAAGGTGAAGAAGTACATTCCAAATGTCATTAACTCGATTGGTAACAAAAGGAGCAGAGATATTATAAATGGTGTCAATGCATAACTTGTAATGCCCATAGAAGTGCGAAACAATGCTTTTCCACCTAACAGCTTAGACAACATCCAATGGAAAAAAGATACAATCGGGCATAGTGCAATGCCTAATGGTACACCAATCAGCAATGCCCAGAAAATGAGAATCAGCACATTTTCAAATCGATCTCCTATTCTGAAATACCAAAATCCAGAAAATGCAACGCTTATCCCATATAATGCGTAAAGAAACAGGGCGTAATTTTTATGTTCTGCAAGCATTATTAACCGAAACGCTTCTCGTGGGTTTTCGATGATTCTCCAAAGCGTGTCAAACAAATCCAAATTGGGCACACGATTCTGCAGAAAACCCCCGCATTTCTTGCAGATCGTGGCATATTTATCATTTTCTGTCTGACACACTGAACAAAGAATCATAGAATTCGACACTTATAGTATGCTTTTTATCTACATCGAAGTTAGGAAGATTGTGCCACGGAAGCAACGCTTTTTTAAAAAGGATCTGAAGAATTTTTTTCTATCAAGGAATGAGGTCAAATTTTATAGTGAAATGTCCAAGCACGAGCGCCTCTTCAATAATTCGGAGGTCTTTCAGATTCCCACAGTGTGAATTCCTTCTGCATAGAATAATTTGCAGACAATTACTTGGCTGGAATATTCAAGGGGTTGTGAATTTGATTGGCTCTATTAATTTAATCTTGAATGGCGCAATAATCGTCTGCTCGGAAAATCCTTTTCCTCAGTCCTTTACCGCAAGTTCCTGAAGAAGACGCATAACCGGTCTCCAAGATTTTTCAGTAAGGAGATGATGATTCAGACGGCCTCGAATAAATCCATTTTTATCAATCACATATGTAATTTTCCGTAACCCAAGTCCACGCAGCCAAAATGCGTGGTAGTTTCTGCATACTTCCAAAGTCGGGTCAGAAGCGATTGGAAGAGTAAAGTTGTACAGCGCCAAATGTTTTCGCAATTCATCAATGTTCTTTGGACTGATCGTTACAACAATAGCGCCAAGTGTTTGTGCTTTTTGGAGATGATGGAGAAAAACATATGTGTCTTGTGTTTCAGTGTTTGAAAGACCATCCGGGAAGAAAGAAATTACTACATTACTCTTGCCATATAAATCCCGCAGTCGAAATATTTCTCCGGTATCGAGTCTGAGTTTAAAATCTGGCGCTTTTGATCCTATAGCTAACATCGTAGTTTATAAGTAGGATGAATGATAATAATCTACTCCCTGTCATATATAATCAAAGAATAAACATCTTGCTCTTGCATGCGTTTTCTCCCTTGAAGGAAGGAGAGTTCAATGAGAAAGGATACTCCGACAATCTTTGCTTGAAGTTTTTCAACAAGCTTGATAGTCGCACACATCGTCCCTCCGGTTGCCAACAAGTCATCATGCAATAAAACACGCTCGCCAGGACGGATGGCATCAACATGCATTTCAACGAAATCAGTTCCGTATTCTAAAGCGTATTGCTCTGTGATAACCTCAGCTGGAAGTTTTCCTTTCTTTCGCACCGGAACAAAACCTGCACCCAAATTTACTGCCAATGCTGATCCGATGATAAAACCGCGAGATTCAATACAGACAACCTTGTCAATTTTTGAGTTGCGATATTTTTCAGAGAAAAGATCTACAACTTTTTTTAATGCATCAGCATTTTTCAAAAGCGTTGTAATATCACGAAAGACTATTCCCTTTTTCGGGAAGTCTGGAATGCTGCGAATCAAGTCTGAAAGCTGATTCATGGTTCTCTAAAAAATGAATTACCAATTAAAAGGTTTTGAATTTAGAAAAGCTTCAATACCTTTTTTGCAATCATCTGTCATCCGAGTCAATGCATTGAGATGGGAGGCATATTCCAGTGCATCACTCGTTGCCATTCCATGCACACGCGCAAGCAATTCCTTGATTAATCCCATGGAAGTACCACTATTGTTGGTGATCAAGTCGTTTGCAAGTTGTGCGCCGATTTTTTCTAATTCAATAGCTGGCACAGCTTGGCTGATCAATCCAAGTTCAAAGGCCTCTTCAGCATTTATGATATTACCTTGAAGTGCGAGTTCGCGTGCGCGACCTTCACCAATACGACGCACTAAAAAGATCAACACAATTGCCGGGATAAAACCGATTTGCGCTTCTGTATATCCAAACTTTGCAGTCTCACGTGCTGCTATGACGAAATCGCACACAGTTGCCAGTCCACACCCTCCTGCAAGAGCGGTTCCTTGAACAAGCGCAATGACCGGTTTTCTTAATGTGTAGATTTGTTGAAATAACTTCATGAGGTTTGTGGAATCCTGCAAATTCTGGCTGAAGTCATATTTTGAAATGCGTTGGAGATGTGACGGGTCGACACCTGAACAGAAGGAATCGCCTTCTGCACGCAGTATGACTGCATGAACCTGTGTGTCTCGTTGAGTCTGTACAAAAGCCTGTATCAGTTCTGACACCATCTGATCGTCAAGCGCATTATTCTTCTCGGGCCAGTTGAGAGTGATCCGAGCAACTCGCTTTTGGACAAAGTATGTAGTACGATAAAATTCCAAGTGTTTCCTCGAATGCGTTGTGAAAGTAGCAAGAAGCAGACAGAAAAGCAAGGTTACAAATCACATGAATAGAACTCCCATCATCTCTCTTAAAAGCAATCATTGGGATGTTTATTTATGTGCTGCGATTTTTATATAGGTAGATTCTTTATGAGTCGAAAGTACAAGATTGGTCGTTGTTTTTTGCACTCCCTGCCAGGATTGAATTTTTGCCAATAATATTTCCAGTCCTTCTGTATTCTCCGTCCGCACTTTCAGCAAATGCGTACCGTCTCCAGTAATCGCGTGACATTCCTGAATATCGTCTGATTTGAGAATATGATCGAGAAAACCCGGAAAATGTTTTGAAGAATCAATCGTAACAACAACAAATGCTGTGATATCTTTTCCAAGTCTTTTGTGATCAAGACGTGTATAGTATCCCTGGATAATTCCTTCCTCTTCCAGTTTTCGTAATCGTTCACTTACGGCAGGAAGAGACAATCCAACTTTTTCTGCCAATTCGTTACGCTTCGTTCTGCCTTCCTGTTGCAGAATACTAAGCAATTCACAGTCTATTTTGTCGAGCATCATGATTTATACCCTTCTTTCTTAAGGCACTCCTTAACTATAACGATAATATATTAATAACCGTCAAAAATTGACTTAGATATATTATAATTTACGCGAATAAGATGCAAGTGGCAATTCAAGAAACATAAAGATAGTGAGCGCTTTGGGGTTAGGCGAAGCGACCCCACTTTCTGATCGGTGTGAATGTTATAGGAAAAGATATGTTAAATTATGAAAATCAATTTATTGCTGAGTCCTTTTCTTTGTTGCCGTCCGAAGTGACGATATAGCTGCTTGTATGGAATCTGCCTTAAAAATCGATGTTCCGGCAACAAGAACATTGGCTCCTGCATCAATAACGTCTGCTGCAGTGTCTCGATCTATCCCTCCGTCTACCTCCAGAAGAATTTCTTTTTTTGAGAGGTTTATCATTTCTCGCATTTCTTGAATTTTTTGAAGAGTGCTTTGAATAAATTGTTGACCACCAAAACCCGGCTCAACGGTCATAATAAGAACAAGATCAATCTCTTCAATGATATTCTTAAGAGTATCGACCGGGGACGCAGGATTGAGCACAACTCCAGCTTTGCTTCCGCTTTCTTTTATTGCTTGGATCGTTCGATACAAGTGCAAACAAGATTCTTGATGTACTGTGATAATATCTGCACCTGCGGCACGAAAAGGAGCAATAAATTTGTCCGCATCCTCAATCATTAAATGTACATCCAACGGGAGTTTTGTGTATTTCCGAACGGAACGAACCAGGGGTGGACCAAATGTGATATTAGGAACAAAATGTCCATCCATCACATCAAGATGAATCCAATCAGCCCCACCTTGTTCAGCCTCAGAAATTTGTTTTGCAAGGTGACCAAAATCTGCAGCGAGTAATGAAGGTGCAATTCTTATCATTCGTTCAATTCTCTATTTCGTTTTCATTTCTGTTTTCTGTGCTACAATAAGATCAATCACTGTTCCCAATTGCATAAGTACACCTGCATGAGGATACTGTTCAAGAATCGTGTTCGGAAGTAAATCCAGATTTATCTGGTATGTTGTTTTTCCGATTCGGAAACCTCTATCAGTGAGTACTTTTTTGGCTTCCGTGAGAGTTTTTGATGAAACATCAGGCACTAAACGCATGTCTGTCGATCGGCCTTGACTGACTATTATACCAATTTGACTTCCGCTTGTCACTTTTTTATTTGGTTGAATTTCTTGCCGGATTATTGTATTGGGAAAGATATCTTCTGATGGTTCATAGGATATAGATCCAAGTTTAAGAGCACATCGTTCGAGATTAAAAGCTGCTTCACGAATAGATTTGCCCCTTAAATTTGGAACATCAACGAGTTCTTCCCCACCGCTAATGGTTAAATAAATACCTCTTCCATATTTTACTTTTGATTCAGCATTGGGGTTTTGCACGATCACAGTGCCTATCTTATAACGTTTATCGGTTTTATATTCTGCTTCTTTGGGTTCAAGACCTATATCAAGAAGCTTTTTCTTCGCTTCTCCAATCGGTAGACCAACGACATCAGGTACTGTTGTTGTCTTTCCTCTCTGCACATAGGACGGCATAATGAAACTGTCTATGAGAACAACGAGAATAAATCCAATAACAACAATAACACCCAGAGGTCTTATTATTTTCTTAAGTTTCGTCGTTTTCACATATCTATCGACATTGTTATGTTAAATATAAAGATTAATGGACTAAATTACAATGAACTTCCTCTTCTTGATTTTGTTCAGGTTTGCCAAATAACATGCATTATGTAAAAATTGAATTTTGCCTCAATTGTCGGGAAAGTATCATTTCCTGTAGAAATTGATTCGGGATGACACGAATTTCAACATTTCACATGGTGGTATTTAAAAAGCGATAAAAAAGGATGGCATGCGGCAGAAGTAAAAAGGAAATTCTTTTGGTTGCAATTTCAACATAGAATTATCTTCCTGTGTATTGTGGTCAAACTTTTCAGAATAAGGCTTCTATGTTCATTATACAACATTGCTTCTCAGTCTAATCTTCTCTATATTTTTCCACAATTCTCGACAAAAATATAATCGTCAATTGATAAGACAATGAAAAAAGAATATCGAGAACTTGCAGAAGCGGCTCAAAAAGCAAAACTCAATGCATATGCCCCTTTTTCGAAGTTTGGTGTCGGTGCCGCTCTTCTTACTGCTGATGGTCAGGTTTTCACAGGATGCAACATTGAAAACAGTTCGTATGGCTTAACTATTTGTGCTGAACGTGTAGCAATCTTTAAGGCAATTTCTCAAGGTGCTTCGAAATTCAAGGCAATTGCTCTTGTCTCAGATGATCCTGGTTTTACACCCCCTTGTGGCGCCTGCCGACAAGTATTATCCGACCTTACTGGCAACATCGATTTCGTAATGATGAATGCAAAAAAGCGATTCAAAATTATCAAACTTAACTCGCTTCTCCCTTTTGCTTTTACCGGAATTAACTTAAAGCAATCACCATAAACTATTTTTCAAAAATGGATACCTCAGCTCTACATAATGTCCCACGTAATACTGGTTGGATTGAAGTTGTTTGTGGCTGTATGTTTAGTGGTAAAACGGAAGAGCTCATTCGTCGGCTTCGACGGGCACAAATTGCCAAACAAAAGGTGGCAATCTTTAAGCCAAAAGTCGACACTCGATACAGTGCGGAACATATCACATCCCATAGCGAACAATCGCTCGTCGCCCAAGTAGTCGAAGATGCGAGTGAAATTCTGAGTCTTGTAAATGACGCTCAAGTCGTAGGGATTGACGAAGGACAATTCTTCAAATCAAACATTGTTGACGTGTGCAATCATTTAGCCGATCAAGGAAAGCGAGTTATCGTTGCTGGCCTCGATCAAGATTATACTGGAAAACCCTTTGAACCAATGCCACAACTCCTTGCTATAGCAGAATATATAACCAAAACCTTAGCAATTTGTGTAGTATGTGGAAATCCCGCTGATCGAACACAACGTATGGTCAATCAACACGAAAGAGTTATCGTTGGTGCAAAAGATATCTATGAAGCAAGGTGTCGATGTTGTCATGAACCTCTTCAGGAATGATTTATTGAGCACGAGCTATTGAATTCAATGACTCAATCTGTTTTCTTAAAGAAAAAAGAAGTACGTGAAGCAATAAATTTCATTCGGCAAGTTATCCATTTTCAACCTCGACTTGCATTGATTCTAGGGTCAGGTCTTGGTAGTTTTGGCGACAGAATCAACGCAATATCAACAGTCTGTTCCTCTGAAATTCCATATTATCCGGTTTCATCGGTACAAGGTCATGCAGGAAAATTAATCTTTGGATATTTACAAAAAGACATTCTTCACTCAATGCCTTTACTTGTCTTTCAAGGTCGTGTTCATTTTTATGAGATTGGGTCTGTTGAAAGAGTTGTTTTTCCGATCGTCCTCTCCCATCAACTCGGCATCAAGAAACTTATTATTACAAATGCGGCGGGTGGTATTAACAGTTGTTTCAATGCGGGTGATCTTATGCTTATTCAGGACATCCTTAATCTTGCGGTTATACAGCTTCCCACCATCCCAAACGATTCAGTCTTGCCGAACCATAAATATTCAAATTATTTTGATACAAAAATGAGGAAAATCGTACTCCAATGTGCTTCACAACTCAAAATACCATTGCAGCAAGGTACATACTGCTGGCTCAAGGGACCTTCCTATGAAACGCCAGCAGAGATCCAAATGCTCAAACGAATCGGTGCTGATGCTGTCGGTATGTCGACCGTTCCTGAAATATTTCTTGCACGCAGTTTAGGAATGAAAACCGTCGGTATTTCGCTCATTTCAAATTTAGCAACTGGAATTTCTTCAGTAAAACTTTCTCATGCAGATGTAACGGAAACAGGGACCAAAGTAACCGGGCGTTTTTCCGAACTCATGGAACAGCTTGTTCTTTCTCTTAATTAATATTACGTATATCATACACATACTTTTTCGAACTTGCTTATGAACTATATCCCTTACAATGAACTTCAATCCGACGAAGCCGGCTTCTCTCGCCTGTTTGTTGACTATGTGAACAACTATTCCCGTGTCAAAGATTTCTTTGTCGGTGATTTTCGTGATGAGAAACATTGGCGTTCAAGTCTTGAGACAGTCTCACATCGATCGATTGACCGATCATCGCTTGTTCAGGTTCTTTTAAATCAGAACCGTGATTATCACTGCGGTGTTAAAACCTTAGCGAACATCGACCTTCTTCTTAACGAGAACACGGTCGCAATCATTACCGGTCAACAGGTCGGCCTTTTCAGCGGACCACTATATGCACTTTACAAGACACTTACTGCACTTAAACTTGCAGAACATCTCTCTCAGCAATATCCCGATTATAACTTTGTTCCTGTTTTTTGGTTGGAAGGTGAAGACCATGATATTGAAGAAGTATCCTCTTTTACACTTTTTAACTCTTCGAACGAACTTCTTCGCCTCCAATATCAATATGAAGATAAGACAGGTGGAAAAAATATCGGTGCGGTTGGTGAATTACATTTTGATGATTCAATTGTAACATTATTCGACAGCCTCCGGCAATCACTGCTGCCAACAGAATTTTCTCCAAAGGTAATCGAGTTGTTCGAAACAGCATATCAGAAAGGAATGACGTTTAGCCGGGCATTTATTCATCTTTTCAGCGTTTTGCTTGAAGATTCGGGATTGATTTTCTTCGATCCGCATAATGTAGCAACGAAGAAAATCCTCACTCCAATATTTGAACAAGAACTAAAAAATGTTTCTCGCACATGCCAACTTGTCGTTGCTCAAAGCGAGCTCGTGGAACAACAATATCATGCTCAAGTGAAACCTCGATCCGTCAATCTTTTTATGTTTCATAATGGCGGCAGATATGCTTTAGAGCCTCATCCCGAAGGATTTTCTCTCAAAGGTACACGGAAAACATTTTCAGTAGATGAGGTACTTGGCTTTTTGCACACTAATCCGAATTTATTTAGTCCCAATGTGGTTCTACGGCCAATCTGCCAGGATTACCTTTTCCCAACATTGGCATATGTTGCGGGTCCCTCCGAAGTTGCCTATTTCGCTCAGTTTAAGTTGCTCTATGAACATTTTGGCATTGTTGAGCCGATTATCTACCCGCGAGCCAGTGCGACCATCGTAGAAGAGAGAATTCGGAAAGTGATCGATAAATTCAGTCTTCGCATTGAAGATTTCTTCGGCGACATCGATCTTCTGAAAGGGAGAGTGGCAAGCACGATCTCTGATTTCAAAGTGGAAGAATTGTTTTCGAATACGTTCGGGACTGTATCAGAAAGCCTGACAAGTTTGAAGGGTGGTTTAGAATCGATAGACCCAACGCTCGTTCCTGCAATGGAAAATACTCTTACTCGAATGCAAGCTGCTCTCAATACGCTAAAGGAAAAGACTATTGCTGCGCAAAAACGACAGCACGAAATATCTCTTCGACAATTAGACAGGGTGTCGATAAATTTATTTCCCCATTCAAATTTACAGGAAAGAGAAATGAATCTCATCTATTATTTGAATAAATATGGATTAGAATTTTTGCGTTGGCTTCGCGGTGAGCTTGTCATTGATAAGTTCATGCACCAAATCATTAACATAGAATAAAAACAGCGAACTATGTAGCTCGCTGCTTACTCCACCTTCGATTCTTTGTCTGAATATCTACATTTTTGCAGATGCCAATAACTCTTTCCAAAATCCTGGGAAAGAAATATCAACACATTCCGTATCCTGGATCGTAACATTTTGAATCCGAATACCAGCGATACCAAATGCCATTGCAATTCGATGGTCACCATAACTAGGCAGTATGTTGCCTGAATATTTCTTCTTGCCTTCAAATGCAAAGCCATCTTCGTACTCTTCTACTTCACACCCAAGGAGACGTAAATTATTGACTATTGCCGATATTCTATCCGTCTCTTTCATGCGTAGTTCTCGTGCATCGTGAATTCGAAAACTTCCTTCAGCAAAAAGAGCAGTTACAGAAAGAATAGGGATCTCATCGATGAGATCGACAACTTCTGCACCATGAAGTTCAAGATTACTTTTCAACTCTGAATATTGAACAACAAGATCACCAATCGGCTCGCCTTCAATTATTCTTTCATTATCTATCTGAATGCTGCCACCCATTGTTCTCAATATATCCAAGATGCGTCTGCGAGTTGGATTGAGTCCAATATTTTGAATCCTGAGATTTGATCCAGGTACAATTAATCCCGCTGAAAGTAAAAATGCAGCTGCCGATATATCTCCCGGAATAAAGAATCGCTTTCCTTCTATTTTCACATCAGGATGTACTTCAACGACAAAAGAACCATTCTCGTTCTTAGTCTGAAGGCCGAGCATACGCTCTGTATGATCTCTTGTCTGTGTTTTCTCAATGATTGACGTTGTAGTATCTGCAAAAAGACCGGCAAAAAGGAGAGAAGATTTCACTTGTGCACTCGGCATGGGAAGAGCATACCGAATTGCATGAAGTCGATCAACTGGTTCGACTTTTATCGGAGCTGTATTTTTATCGGTTCCATGAATGTGCGCACCCATGAGTCGGAGAGGGTCCATAATCCTTTTCATTGGTCGTTGAGAAAGCGATGAATCACCTACGATGACAGAAGGAAAATGCTGCCCTGCGAGAATTCCGGAAAGTAAGCGCATCGTAGTTCCAGAATTTCCTGCATCTAAAGGTGCGGATGACATTTGCAAACCATGTCGACCATTTCCATAGATGACTATTTGCGTGCCATGGTCTTCGATTTTCAGACCAAGCTGCCTGATGCATGATAATGTGCTCATCGGATCAGCCGCGCGTGAACAGAAACTTATTTCTGAAACACCATCAGCAATAGCTCCGATCATAAGAGCACGATGCGAAATGGATTTATCGCCAGGAACATGCCGTGTTCCTTGAAGATGAGTGAGTTGTGGTATGGAAAGATTCATAATAATAATCCTCACACCGCGCTTCTGTTTCTCGTGATGTAAGGATACGTGTCTAAAGAAGTATAAAAATTAATGACGTGGACGAGAATGCCTATCGTCTCTGCCTCCACGGCTATCTGTTTTCTTACGTTCACGCGAACGCTTCATTTCTTCATGAGCATTTTCTCCACCGGGCAACAGTGCCTTGTGACTCAGACTCATCTTTCCATCGGCATCAATATGCATTAACTTGACTTCAATCACATCTCCAATTTTGATAAAGTTCTCAACTTTTTCGACACGCTGCACATCGAGTTGAGAAACGTGAACCAAACCTTCTTTGCCCGGAAGAATTTCCACAAATGCGCCGAAATCCGTAATTTTCTTTACAGTTGCCTTGTAGACTTTATCTACTTCGGGTAATTCAGCAAGACCACGAATATACAGCATTGCTTTCTCAGCAGACTCTTTCTCAACGGCTGCAACCGTCACAGTACCATCATCTTCCACATTAATTTCAGCACCGCTATCCTTGACAAGTTGACGAATATTCTTGCCGCCTGGTCCAATGAGTGCTCCAATCATATCAACGGGAATTTTAATAGTCTGCAAACGAGGAGCATATTGGGAAATCTCGATTCGTGCAGAGGAAAGAGTTTTTGCCATAATATCAAGAATATGCATTCGTCCATCTCTCGCTTGCGCTAATGCATTTTCCAGAATCTGTAATGAAATCCCTTTAATCTTGATATCCATTTGAAATGCTGTGATTCCCTTACTCGTTCCCGCAACCTTGAAATCCATATCACCCAAATGATCTTCGTTCCCAAGAATATCGCTCAGGATAGCTACCTGATTTGATTCTTTTACCAATCCCATCGCAATACCCGCAACTGGACGAGGCATAGGAACGCCTGCATCAAAAAGTGCAAGCGTGCCTGCACATACAGTCGCCATCGATGAAGAACCGTTCGATTCAAGGATATCAGAGACAATCCGAACGGTATAAGGGAAGTCCACTTCTGCAGGGATCAGTCGCCTCAATGACCGTTCAGCAAGATTACCATGGCCGATCTCACGTCTACCGGTTGAACCTACCCGTCCAACTTCTCCAACACTAAATGGCGGAAAATTGTAATGCAACATGAAGCGTTTTGTTGTTTCTGGTAAAAGGCCTTCGAGGACTTGTTCGTCCATCTTCGTACCGAGTGTCGCCGATGTGAGACTTTGTGTTTCGCCGCGAGTAAAAAGCGCCGAGCCATGGGTACGTGGCAAGATGCCTACCTCGCAAGTAATCGGTCGAATATCTGTTAAACCACGTCCATCAAGGCGTTTGCCATCATTGAGGATGGTTGAGCGCATTGCATGGCGTTCAATATCATGGACCAATTCATCGATGATGAGTTCTTTTTCAGGATATTTTTCTGCTAAAGAAGCTTTTACTTCGTCATATACTTTGTGATTTGCTTCCGATCGTTCTTCTTTCGTCATGACCGTGCGGCTCAATTGTCTCAGTTTTGTTTCCGCAAGAATCTTGACGCTTTCGCTCAGACCAGCCGGAATCTCAGATGAAACCATTTCTCGCTTTGGCTTATTGATCTCTTTTGCAAGGTCAATCTGAATATTGCATAGATTTTTGATTGCTTCATGTCCCACGCGTAACGCTTCAATTAAGTCTGCTTCAGAAGACTCAGCAGATTCACCTTCAACCATAACGATGGAGTCAATCGTTCCGGCAACGGTAATATCTAAATCACTCTTTTCTAATTCTTTGAATGTTGGATTCAGAGTATATTTTCCGTTAACACGTCCTACACGCACTTCCGCAATAGGACCGTCAAACGGAATATCCGACACCATCAACGCAGCGGAGGCAGCGCATGCTCCGAGCACATCTCCATCATGTTCCATATCGGAAGAATAGACCGTCACAAGAACCTGAGTCTCATTCATATATCCTTTTGGGAACATCGGACGTATAGGTCGATCAATCAAACGGGAGGAAATTACTTCTTTTTCAGTTGGACGGCCTTCGCGTTTAAAAAAACCACCAGGTATTTTTCCAGCGGCAGCTGTCTTTTCTCTGTACTCAACTTGCAGCGGAAAGAAATCTTGATCTTCTTTCGCTTCATAATCGCTCACCACTGTCGCTAGGACCATCGTATCTCCATAGCGAACCATAACAGCGCCGTGTGCCTGTTTGGCAAACCTGCCTGTTTCCAGTGAAAATATTTTTCCATTGAGTTCTATTTCCTTCGTAACCTGCATAGGTACCTGCTTCTTTCTTTTTAAAAACTTCGTACAAATAAATGCTACCGAACTTGCCGCAGTAATTTATTTTCGGATATCAAGCTCTTGAATAATCTTGCGATATCGGCCAATATCTTTCTTCGTCAAATAATCCAATAGCCGCCGTCTCTTACCGACCAATTTCAATAACCCCAACCGCGCATGATGATCTTTTTTGAATGCATCAAAATGTGGAGTAAGGCTATTGATGGTTGCCGTGAGTATAGCAATTTGTACTTCCGGCGTTCCCGTATCGGAAGGATTCTTGCCGTATTTATGGATGAGTTGCTTTTTTTGTTCTGATGTAAGTGGCATTGTATCTCCTTATAAATATGATTGTCCAAAAAACATTTTATGCTAAACTTTGATACTTATATTGCAATTCACGACTTAACTCTTCGTCATGATGCATCTGTTGAACAAGTTTATCTACGGAGTCAAACTTCCATTCATCCCTCAATCGTTGCAAAAAGTCGATCCGAAGATCGGATCCATAAATATTCTGGTTGAAATCAAGAATATTTACTTCAAGAATGCGCTTTCCATCTGAATGAAACGTCGGACGTACACCAATGCTTGCCATTCCAAAGTATCTGCTTTCACTAATTCGAACCTGCACAAAGTAAATGCCGTTTTTGGGCACGATTTTTTTGTGTGAAGCGAGTTCCACATTTGCAGTAGGATAACCAAGAGATCGCCCTCTCCGATCACCTGGAACGACTTTTCCAAATAACGTATAGGGTCGACCTAAAAACCCAGCACCTACTTCTACAGATCCATTCAGCAATTCATTTCGGATCATAGAGCTATTCACCGGAATACCGTTATGCCTAAACTGTTCAATATGTACAACATCAAATTTATATTCTTTCCCAAGTTGTACAAGCGCTTCAATATTTCCTTCGCGATTTCTTCCCCAGTGGTGATCGTATCCTTCAACGATAGCGCTGATGCCTATACCGCCAATAAGATATTTTACATAAAAATCACGAGAGCTTTCTTGCGAAAACGCTTTGTTAAATTCAATTACAACAAGCCAATCTGTCCCTAATTGCTCACATAACTCTTGTCGCTCCTGCAATGTTGTGAGGAGTTTCATATCCATGCTTGCCGTATCCAGTACTTCACGCGGATGTGGTTCGAATGTCACAACGACACTTCGACCATTACGTTTCTTTGCAAGCTCTACAGTTTTCCCGATTATTTTTTGATGGGCAAGATGCACTCCATCAAATGTTCCGACTGTTACAACAGAATTCTTGTCAAACGGAATATCTTCAATGTATCGAGCAAGCTTCATGTTCTCTCTGCTCTTGCTTGAAGTGAGTATTCCGCCATTTAATTAATTGTTCAATCGTCTTTGCTTTTGCAACGGTATATTCACCAATACGCGTCCGTCTCAAGGAAGTCAGAGTTGCACCGCAGCCTAAACGAATGCCCATTTCATCAACCAAAGACCGAATATATGTACCTTTTGAACACACAATACAAAAATCTACATAAGGAGCATGAACTTTAAGAATTTCAAACTTTGTAACATCTATCTCGCGCTCTGTTCGCTCCACTGTCTTTCCTGAACGGGCATATTGATATAACGGTTTCCCACCATATTTTACTGCTGAATACATCGGTGGCAATTGTAATTGTTTGCCAAAAAAACTTTTTGCTACATCTTCTATCTGTTGTTTGGTGACTGTGGAGGAATCTTTTAATTCGCTCACCGCTGTTTCCATATCGAAACTCGGCGTTCTCACACCCATCTCACATGAACCGGTATATTCCTTTTCTAATCCGACAAACTGTTCGATACTTTTCGTTTTTTTTCCCGTGCAAACAATCATCAATCCGGTCGCTTGAGGATCAAGCGTTCCAGCATGTCCAACTTTTCGCACATCGAAGAGTGCACGTACTTTCTTGACGACATCAAAGGATGTCCAATCCAAAGATTTATCGATGAAGAGGACTACGCCCTCGCCTGAATAATCATAACTCTGTACATACGACTCGTTCATGCCTCTGCAGAACTGCTCTGTTCTTCTTTTTTCGAATCTTGTTCATGAATTTTACGAAAAATATTTTCGAGTTTTATTGCCCTTTCTACCGTTTCATCTAAATAAAAGATGATCTCAGGCGTATAGCGTAATCGCACGGTGTGACCAAGCATTGAACGTATGGATGGTTTGTGAGCTTCCAGCATGGCAAAACTTTTCTTCTTCCGTTCAGTATCGCCGTATACACTAATATATACTTTTGCAACTTTGAGATCGGGACTCATGATGACATCTGTCACGGTTAAAAATCCATACTCCGACATGCTAAAGTTGCGTTGAAACAACACACTCAGCTCTTCCTTAATGAGCGACCCAACTTTCTGAGTTCGAACTGACATGGTTTATCCTTTAGTCCAATTTACGTTTTGTCTCAACGGTCTTATATGCTTCAATGACATCGCCATTCTTGATATCGTTGTAATTTTCAAGACCTATACCACATTCGAATCCTTGCTCTACCTCTCGCACATCTTCTTTAAACCGTTTGAGGGATGCTATCGTTCCATCAAATACTTCGATACCGTCACGCACAAGTCGTACATGATTATTGCGCATGATTTTACCATCGCGGACATGGCAACCAGCTATTGTTCCTATTTTTGATATCTTGAATACATCCCGAACATCCACGGTTGCAGTAACCTCTTCTGTTATTGTTGGAGCCAACATGCCTTCAAGTGCATTCTTTACTTCGTTGATTGCATCATAGATGATACTATAAATTCGGATGTCAACATCTTCTTTCTGTGCCAATTGCCGAGCTTTAAGATTGGGACGGACATGGAATCCAATAATCACCGCACTCGAAGCCATTGCGAGCAAGACGTCCGATTCTGAAATACCGCCAACACCTTTGTAAATAACTTGCACTGTGACTTCATTTGTTGAAAGTTTCATCAATGAATCTGACAGAGCCTCAGCAGAACCATCTACATCCGCTTTGACGATCACCGGCAGATCGCGTACCTGGCCATCTTTGATATGTTGCGAAATATCATCAAGTGTAACACGTCGGCTTTGGCGGAAATCCTGTTCTCGTTTCAATTGTTGTCGAGTGAGACTGATTTCTCGCGCCTGACGCTCGTCTTCAATACCGATCAAATCATCACCAGCCTGTGGAATACCATCAAATCCAATGACTTGAACAGGCTGTGAAGGTTTTGCAGCTTCCACTCGTTGGCCGCGTTCATTAAACATTGCACGAACGCGTCCACTCCAAACACCGCAGACGAACGAATCACCAATGCGCAGAGTTCCTTTTTGCACGAGAATGGTTGCGATAATCCCTTTTCCTTTGTCTAATTCCGCTTCGACGAGAGTTCCACGTGCTTCCCGATTTGGATTTGCTCGAAAATTAAGCATCTCTGCTTCAAGCAAGATTTTTTCGAGAAGTAGATGTACATTCGTTCCCTTCTTTGCGGAAATTTCTACTACCTGATGCTTCCCACCGTACTCCTCTACCAGCAATCCGCGTTCAGCTAATTGCTGTTTAATGCGTTCAGGATTGGAATCCGGTTTGTCAATTTTATTAATGGCGACAACGATCGGTACATTTGCTGCTTGTGCATGGCTGATGGCTTCTACTGTTTGAGGCATCACACTGTCATCCGCTGCAACTACAAGCACGACGATGTCTGTCATCTGCGCACCTCTTGCTCGCATTGCTGTGAATGCCTCGTGACCTGGAGTATCAAGAAATGTGATTTGTTTTCCATCGCCGATAGTGACTTCGTAGGCACCGATGTGCTGAGTGATACCGCCTGATTCTCCGGCAACGACATTTGTATTTCGAATATTATCGAGCAAAGAGGTCTTGCCATGATCGACATGACCCATAATGGTAACAACCGGCGGGCGCGGGAGAAGCGACTCTTCATCATCTTCGATATCTGACAGCGCCTCCGATGTGAATTCCTCTTCAAAATCAACTAAGAATCCAAATTCATCCGAAACGAGAGTGATGGTGTCTTTATCTAAGCGCTGGTTGATAGAAACCATAATTCCAAGACTCATCACTTTTTGTATCACCTCGGCAACAGAGACTCGCATCAGATTAGCGAGTTCACCAACGGTAACAAATTCAGTTGCCTTAATGCGCATCCGATCATGTTCAAGTTGATCAAGCTTTTTCTGCTCTTCTTCTTCTCTCTTTTCCTTTTTCTTTTTTCGAATAGCAGCGCGTGCAATTGCCAATTCGTCTCCGGAATCAGCAAGAGTCTCACGGATAGCTTTGGCAACTTCATCTTCATTAACTTCAGCCCGACGAACGCGTTTGCGTTTTCGTGTTTTTGATTCTTCTTCATCTTCCGTTTTCGCCGGTGAAGTTTTCGTTCTCTTGACTTCTTCTCGTACTTTTTTCTTTTTCTTTTTCCTTTTCTTTTCTTCTTCTACGTCTGGTTTTTGAACACTTTTTGCAGGTGTTAAATCAATTTTGCCTTTGATTGTTAGTCCGCGTTGCGGGCGGGCAAGAGCAGCCTCCAATGGAGATTGCATCGCTCGCTTCTTCGGAGGTAATTGTTTTTCCTTACTAACTTGCTCCTCTATCGATTTCTCAGGTTTCTCATGCTTTTCTTTTTCAAAAACAAACAATTCAGGTTGTGCTTGCACTCTCGCTGTTTCCTGAAGAACAAATTCGTCAGTTTGTCCTTTTTCTTTTTTATCTGCTTTTGACCGTGGAATCTCTTCAGCCGATTTTGCTTCTATTTTCTCTATCGAAGGTTTTGCTTCATCGATTATGGGCAGATGCACTTCATCTTTCGCAGGGGATTTAGCTTCTACTTTCTCTGCTTTTTCTGGAGATTCTTTTTTTCGAGTCGATCGGAATTCTTGCAGTTTGCGTTGATGTCGATCTGCTACCTCCTTGTCTTTCTTAAAATGTCCCATAATGACCGGCATCATCTCGTCAGTCACGATAGACATATGGGACTTTATATCAAAGTCCTTCTTTTTTAGAAAGTCAATGATCGTCTCGCTTGATAGATTCAACTCTTTTGCGAGATTAAAGACCTTAATTTTTTTAGATCCTTGTTCGGACATTCTTATCTTCTTTCATTGCACACGAGATATGATCGTCGTTACTCACCTTCTGTCTTTGCTTTTTCTATTTTCTCAGGCAGCACTTCTTCTGTTTTCTCAGTCGGTGTTTCTTCGACCGTCTTCATTTTTGTAGAGACTTCATTAGTACCTGTGTTTTCCGATTTTCCCGATCCTTCAAGCTCAGTTAACAATTCATCCACTTCTTCCTCATTTTCTACTTCCGCCTCTTCAAAACCCTTCTTTAACATAGTAAAAATCTCGTCAACTTTATTCGGCTCAATACCAAGCGTATTGACGAGTTCTTCTTTTGAAATCTTAAGAATATCACGCACTGATTTGAAATTCTCATCGAAGAACTTATGAAAGAGGACATCTCCAAGTTCTTCACGGAATTCCGAAAGATCCATGTCATACTCTTCCTCCTCACCGCCCTCTTTCTGAACAATTAACTCAAATCCGGTTAACTTTGAAGCCAAGCGAACATTCTGCCCACCCTTGCCGATTGCGAGCGATACCTGATCGTTCGCCACAAGAATGGTTGCCTTCTTATTTTCCAGATCCATTTGAATTTCTTTAAGCTTTGCCGGTGATAGTGCACGCTGGATGAAGACCATAGGGTCCTCGGAAAAATTGATGACGTCGATATTCTCATTGTTCAATTCGCGGACAATGGCATGGATACGTACGCCCTTCATTCCGACACATGCACCCACAGCATCGATTCGTTCCTCGTGCGAAAGCACTGCTACTTTTGCCCGGTCACCCGGTTCACGTACAATCCGTTTGATTTCAATGATACCGTCATATACTTCCGGAATTTCAATTTCAAACAAGCGCATGAGGAATCCTGGATCTGTTCGTGAAATGATGACCGTCGGATTCCCTGCTCCTTTGCGAACTTCCTTTACAATAGCGCGGATCGTATCGCCTTTTTTGTAGCGCTCTTTGTAAATTTGTTCAGTTCTGGGAAGAAGTAATTCGTTCTTGTTATGCATCACAAGAATTTCGCCTTTTCCTTTTCGGATTTGATAAATCTCACCAACGACGATCTCACCTATTGAATTAGTATATTCGTTGAAAATTGCATCGCGTTCAATTTCTTTAATTCGTTGATTTAAGTTCTGTTTCGCACTTATCACAAGACGCCTGCCAAAATCTACAAGCGGAACGATTTCAACAAACTCTTCGCCGGTGGCTAAATCGTCTCCGGATTTCTTGCGGGCTTCTGCAATAGATATCTGTGTAGAAGGATCTTCCACTACATCAACGACTTCTTTTTCGATATAAATTTCAATGTCACCTTTATCCATGTTGACCACAACATCATATTTCGTGTTGGGTCCATATTTTTTCTTTACCATCATACCAAAAATATCTTCTACAATGCCGATAAGAATATCTTTGTCGATCCCTTTTTCTCGGACCATTTGAGCGAATGATTCAACAATCTCGTGATTCATCGTACCTCCAAGCTACAGAGCTTTCATCCTGTCAGTTACCAGGGAAGCTCCTCTATTGATTCAATAATCTCATTAAATGGAATTGCATAGATTTCGTTTTTGCCAGTGACAAATGTCAGAAGTTCGCTTTCTACTCCGGCAAGTTTTGCAAGAATCTCTCCAACTCCATTATCTTTTTTAAAATATACTCGAAATTGCCGCCCGACATTTTTTCGATATTGCCTCAGCAATTTGAGCGGTTTTTTTAATCCAGGTGAAGATACTTCTAAAATATATGAACTTGGAACAACATCCTGAAGTTCGAGAGCAGCGCTCAATTGACGACTCAATTCCGAGCATTGTCCTATGGTGATGCCTGTATCGGTATCTATGTATAGCTGCACAACCTTTCGTTGTTCACTGGGCACAATTTGAATATCGACGATGAATGCATCAATCGGATGAAGGAAGGGTGCCGCCAATTCTTCGATTTTGTGCCGTAAATCCATTAATTCTTGATTCCAAAAAAAATAGCCCGTTTACATCGGGCTATCAACATCTACTGATATAATATACATAATGCCTTCTGAAGAAGCAAGAAAATTTCCTCTTACGAGATAGTATCGACAAAACATTCTAAAAATTCGTTCTCATCACGTGTTTCTTGTAAAAATCTGCAATGATTGTAGCTGCTTCAACCGGGTCATCCGTAACGTGAAAGAGGTCCAGATCGTCCGGAGAAATCACTTTCTCGTTCATAACAACCGTTTTGATCCAATCAACAAGTCCCTTCCAGTAATCCGAGCCTATAAGTACAATGGGAAACGGATCTGTTTTCTTTGTTTGTACAAGAGTAATCGCTTCAAACAATTCATCGAGTGTGCCGAATCCCCCAGGCATCACCACAAAACCATGGGCATATTTCAAAAACATAACTTTTCTTACAAAGAAGTGCCTGAAAGTCTTAAGCCGACCTTTATCGATAAACTTATTCGAACATTCTTCGAGCGGTAATTCGATAGCGACACCAACCGAAGCTCCCTTTTGTTCCTGTGCACCTTTGTTTGCAGCTTCCATAATTCCCGGACCACCGCCGGTGAGGACATTAAATCCATGTTTTACCAATTCTTTTGATACTTGCACCGCAAGCTGATAATATGGATGGCCGGGTTTTAATCGGGCAGAACCAAACACAGAAACAAGATTCTTCTGTCTTGACATCATCGAGTAACCTTCGACGAATTCTGCCATAATGCGAAAAACACGCCACACATCTTCTTGAGCAGAGAGAAGCCCTTTGAGTTGCTGATCTTGGCGTACATCATAATCTGATCGCTGCAATTGATCGTTTATATTGTTCTCCATAAGAGCTCCTATTTTTTGCCAAGAAATGATTTAATAATATTTGCTGCACTATTTATCTGTTCGACACTCACATCAAGATGTGTCACAGCACGGAGAGTTGTACTGCCCATTTCTGAAAGCAGTACGCCCTTTATTTTCAACTGCGTCAAAATATCTCCGGGACTCTCCTTTCTTTCTCTTATATCGATTACAACAATATTTGTCTGGACATATTCTTGGTCAATATAAATCCCCGGAACTCTTTGAAGTTGTTCTGCTAACAGCTTCGCTTTTTTGTGATCTTCCTTAAGTCGCTCCATATTATGTTCAAGGGCAAACAAAGCACCGGCAGCAAGAATTCCAGCTTGACGCATACCTCCGCCAAAGATTTTTCGGTACTTTCGTGCCTTCTCGATTTTCTCCCGTGTCCCTGCAAGTGCAGAACCGACCGGAGCTCCCAATCCTTTTGAAAAACAGACTGAAACCGTATCGAAGAATTGAGCATATTCTTTCGGCATAATATTGGTTGCGACAGACGCGTTCCAGAGACGCGCGCCGTCTAAATGAAGTGCAATATTTCGATTTCTTGCCAACTCAGAAATACTTTTGATCTCTTCAAGGGGATAGATCGTTCCACCTGCTTTGTTGTGTGTATTTTCGAGACACACAAGAGATGTTCTCGGATTGTAATAGACCGAGGAGCGGATTGATTGAGTTATTTGTTCAGCGTTGAGGATTCCATGATTTCCGTTTACAGTATATAACTGAACGTTGGAAAGAAAAGAAGCTCCAGCCGTTTCGTAATTGAAGATATGCGATTCACTTTCTACAATAACTTCATCACCTGGTTGTGTGTGTGTTTTAATAGCAAGCTGGTTTGACATGACACCCGATGGAACAAAAAGTGCAGCTTCTTTTCCAAGAATAGCTGCAGTTCTTTCCTGCAGAAGATTCACCGTCGGATCTTCACCATAGACATCATCACCAACTTCGGCTGCGCACATTGCTTCTCGCATTTCACGCGAGGGTTTTGTTACAGTATCGCTTCGGAGATCAATCCAGTTCATTTGAATTCCTTTTCGCTTTCTTCTTTTGCATAATTGCTGCAATGAGTATCATCACAGAAGCCGTAAGGCACAACTGTGCTACAAAGTCTCCATGCTTCACGTAGAATGTCATTTCTGATCTTAAATAAATATCACTGACGAACCGTGTTTTGCTATATAAGCTTGTTGCCAAGCGCGTAGTGCCCGTAGGATCGACAATCATAGAGATGCCGCCATTTGCACACTGAACCACCCAGCGGCGTGTCTCCACGGCTCTCAGCGATGCAAATGAAGCATGTTGATACACACCAGAAGTATTCCCCCACCAGCTGTCATTCGTAATAACTACCAGAAATTCTGCGCCACGCTTCACAAATTCTCTCACGTAGTCGGGGTAGACCGATTCATAACAAATCATTCCGGAAAATTTTGATATACCCCTATTGTTTAAAGGAAGCGTATATGTCAATGTATCCTCACCTTTTCCCCAGCTTGATATTCCTACATTCCACTTAAGAGGTTCGATCAGAAATCGAAATGTTTCTGCGTATGGAATACGCTCCGCAAATGGTACCAGAATGGACTTTTTATGAATAGGCCCAGGCATACACTTTGACTGGATGAAAATTGCAGAGTTGTATGATTCTGCAAAGATGTCAGTTCCGCTAATTCTTTGTGCTGTCGCTGGTGCATTCAACGAATCGAAATATTCTATCGTAGGTAGTCCAGTAAAGATCGGAAGCTGAAGTGTGTCGACTAGCAATTGGAGGGTCGAAAGGTATGTAGAATATCTCGGCAAGAGAATGTGAAATGGAATTGCCGTCTCTGGCCAAAGAATAATATTCGGATTGTACAGTGCCAGTTTCTTTGTCTCTTCAATATATGTATTGAACTGATAGAAGTAGGAATCCCATTTTTCTTTCGAGCCTCCACCCCATTTATCCCATGGATCGAAGTTAGGTTGAATGACACCAACACAAATAGATTTTCCTGATTCAATCGATTCTTTTTTGATGATCCATTTTCCATAGAGAACAGGTCCAAAATAAAGAACCACAAGGAGAATCAAGACAGCGGATACAGACAACGATCGAAGTTTCCAATTGTTGATTGCCATTTTCCAAAGCACTAAGAAAGCAAGAATATTAAATGCAAATATCAGAAGTGTCAATCCGTAGATTGACGAATATTCTATTATCTGAATACGATTTAAATCATATGCTTGACTATTACCAATGGTAAGCCACGGAAAAGAGTATTCTCCAAGTGAATGGAGATATTCAAACGATGTCCAGAACAAGGCGAACGCAATGAGACCGGGAACAAGTCCAAGTCTCTTCCGTACAAAAAACGAGACCAGAATAAATGGTAGGAAGAGTATTGGATGAATGAATATGACCGCCGCCCCCGCCGTCATCATCCAAATATCTTTTCCAACAGTATACCCACCGGTCCAATACACTGTTAAGATATGGAACACGAGCAGAAACAGATATGAATATTTTGCTATCTGATTATACGAACCAAAGTGTGCAAAAAGATAAAACAGTGGAATAAATGCAATGTATGCAAGCGAATAGAATGGCGAAGGAGGAAAAGAGAAACCAAGAAGAAGTCCGGACATAACCGCAAGACATAATCGAAACAGTGTTCTTTCTTGAAGAGGATGTTCTCTCGATGACATTGTCAGGAACTTCCTTTCTGTAAATTACGGTGCATCGTCCGATGCCAAAGATTTTCTAATCCGAGGAAAACAAGCAAAACACAACCGCCGCACAGCAAACCAATAACTCCACCGCCAATCACATCGAATGGATAATGCACACCGACGTAGACGCGAGAGAATGCAATGGTTGCTGCATATCCGAAGAACCACCATTTGGCACGGGGCAGAAAGAACGCTAAGACAAGCGCGCCTGCAAAGTTATTGACAGCATGAGAAGATGGAAATGATAATCCACTTCCGCAGCTTACAAGAAGACGAACATCGTGCAATATATGGCAAGGTCGTTGACGCAACAACCAATACTTGATGACTGAACTATTTATTTGATCACTTATAATGATCGTGACAATGAGCAGAATGGCTGCCAAGCGAACTGATTTGTTTCCCCGTATAATCATCCAAAGGAGCAATGTTGCAACGATAACCAACATGATGCGCTGCTTATTTAAGTCGGTCAGAAATGGCATCAATATATCAAAGACTGGATTGGATAATGAAGCATTCAAAAAACGAAATACTACTGTATCAACAACATTGAGGTAATCGAGCACGAGTTTCTCCGGCTATTGTTGTTTCCGATTCCTAAGATATCCATAACCAAACAAGATCAGAATGACAACAATGGAAATTATAAGCACTATTTGGCCATAGGTCTTGAGGTATGGTGAAATGGCGCGCCAATTTGAGCCTAATGATTTACCGGCAAAGAGAAGGATAGCATTCCACACCAGTGAACTGATGAAAGCAAGGAATGTTGTCTTCCAGAATGACAGATTTGATATACCTGCAAAAAATGCAATGACAGCTCGTGTACCGGCAAGAAAACGATTCACGATCACGACGAGGTAACCGTACTTCTGAAACCATGCTTCAACCTTGTGAATTTTGTCCAGTTGAAGAAATTTAAATCTTTTTGCTTCCAGCACTTTCAATCCAAACCAAGAACCAATCTTGTACATTGTCACAAAACCTGCACTGCTGCCGAGTATTGATACGATGAGGACAATCCAGAAATCAACACGCCCTGCAGCACATAAATAACCTGCAGCCACAAGAATAATATCACTGGGAAGTGGTGGGAAAATATTTTCGATATATGCGATCGCTGCTGCTACAAAATAAATCCAGATCGGATTGAGGGAAATAAGTGTGTCGATAAATTGTTCCAATGCTTTACATCCTGCCGCTGTCAACTATGGAAGCAATAGCATACGCGGCACACCCTTCTCCTCTGCCCAAAGCGCCGAGTCCTTCGTGCGTCGTGGCTTTGACAGAAACTTGATGAGGAGAAATGTGCAGTGCTCTTCCAATTCGTCCGCACATGAGATCAACATATTTTGCAATTTTAGGACGTTCAAGTATAACAGTAGAATCAATGTTGCCGATTTGGTATCCTTGTTTCTGCAGAAGGATGCCAACATGGCTGAGAAGTTTCAAGCTGGAAATATCACGATATGCTTCACCAGTATCGGGAAAATGTTTGCCAATATCTCCTATTGCGGCTGCGCCAAGAAGCGCATCGCAGATTGCATGGAGGAGCACATCGGCATCAGAATGTCCAAGCAGTCCAATCTCCGAAGGTATACGAACTCCGCCCAAGATAAGCTTGCGCCCTTCTGCAAGACGGTGAACATCGTATCCCAATCCAAATCGGATCAATGCTGTTTTTTGTTTTTTCGCTCGTATATTTTTCTTTGATTTCATCTATCTTAACTACACAGTGTGTTCTTCAATACAATTTTCTCGTTGGTTTCCTCCCCTCTTAGGGGAGGACTAAGGTGGGGTCTGTTGTTCTTTGACCTCACCCTAACCCTCTCCTGTGAGGAGAGGGAATAATTTCTCTATTTATGACAAAAAATATTCTGAGTAGTTATCATCTATTGCACTTCAAAGCCTGAATGTGTTTCTGTGCACTTGATCCATTCTATTTTCATATCCGCAACATGCGCGGCACGCGGACCAACTTTTATTTGTTTAATAAATTCTTCAACCAACGAACGATGACCTTCAGCCTCGATTTCCACATCACCCGAAAAGAGATTCTTTACATACCCCGTAAGAGTAAGGTTTATTGCCTTATTGTAAACAAAGTATCGATATCCCACACCCTGTACTAATCCCCTTGCTAAAATATGCACTCTTACTTGCATAGTTCTTGTCAAATTACGAGGATTGCGTTAGAAATGCAATGAAAAGGAAGATTAAGAAAAAGGGACGACTCAATGCCGTCCCTCTCATTGTGCCCGAAGCGAGACTTGAACTCGCATGCCCTTTCGGGCGCCACCCCCTCAAGATGGTGTGTCTGCCAGTTCCACCATTCGGGCAAATGAATGTGAGCGTGGGTGGGCTCGAACCACCGACCCTCTGCTTAAAAGGCAGATGCTCTACCCCTGAGCTACACGCTCGCACATTTTCATCCCGTCCCGATTAAATCGGGACGGGACTGTTTCATTCAACAATGACAATATACGAAACAGAGCGCCAAAATTCAATGCGAATTTTCTGAACGCTGTTCCAGAGGTTGTGTAGTTCCTTCAGTACTGGTGCGCCTGCGAAAAAGAATCCCAATCGGAATCAAGACGCAGTATCCAAGTACCAGCAAAATTGGCGCAACGACGAGCGGCATCGTTCCATCCCATGGTTCTTGTGCGAGAGCGACATACCCAAGAACGATACACAAGAGACCGCCGCCAAGAATCTGATAGTTCGATTTAGTGAATGGAAGTGCTGCAACAAGAGCTTTCTGTTTGCTTGCGATGCGTTTTTCTATTCGAGCCATTTTCTCTCCAATTTATAGTATAAAAAAAAGCCCGACATCGGGGGGAACGTCGGGCCTGACCGTTTGTTGAGCAATAGTCAGGGGAGTTACTATTGCTCGGGTCTAGTACGTAATTTAGGGCATTTCTTTTCAATGTCAAGTCCTGTAAAAAAAAATATTATCTTGCAACACTGAGTTTTCCTTCGGAAAGTCTGAGAACGCGATTGGCACGCCGCGTCAGGTCAATATTGTGTGTTGCGACAACAAAGGTCATTCCAAAGGATTCAGAGAGATGCACCAATAATCGATGCAAACTCAATCCGTTCTCTTCATCAAGATTTCCCGATGGTTCATCTGCAAGAACAAGCTGGGGGTTATTCATGAGCGCTCGTGCTACGGCGACACGCTGTTGTTCGCCGCCTGAGAGTTCATTCGGTTTATGCTGTAGACGATCTGAAAGGCCAACTTGTTCTAACAATATTTGTCCGCGTGGTGTTGCTTCTTTAATGGTTTTTCCGGCGATGAGGGCAGGCATACAAACGTTTTCCAGCGCTGTAAATTCCGGAAGAAGATGATGAAATTGGAAGATGAATCCTAATGATCGATTACGGAAAATCGCTAATTGTTCTTCCGTTTGCGCGAATACATTCTGTTCCCCAAGTTTTATAATACCGTCGGTTGGTCGATCGAGCCCGCCTAATAAATGAAGCAACGTGCTTTTTCCGGATCCCGAGGGCCCGACAATCACGACAAACTCTCCTTTTCGTATTTCGATATCAACACCTTTGAGAACCTGAAGAGTCTGGTTTTTCCCCATAGGATATTCTTTCCAAATATTTTCTCCGGTCAGGAGAATAGAGCGACGTGTCATTCCCATCGTATGGCTTCCACAGGGTCGAGAGAAGCCGCCCGTTTAGCCGGGAGGCGTGAAGCAAGCGAACATAATCCAAGTGCGGCAATGGCAATAACCACGATATCGATACCATGCACTTCAACCGGCATTGCAGGGATAATATAGATCGTGGTATCCAGCGCAACTAAATGGTACCGTTCTTGAAGATACACAATAAATAATCCGAGTACAGAACCGACCATAGTTCCGACAATACCCACATAAAAACCTTGTAGAGCGAAAATTTTTCTGATGCTCTCAGTTGTAGCGCCCATCGATTTGAGGATACCGATATCGCGTCGTTTCTCAATGACAGTCATTGTCAAAGAACTCAGAAGATTAAATGAAGCAACTGCAATAATGAGACAGAGGACAATATACGCACACCAACGTTCGATCTGCATGACGGTGTACAATTCACGATGTAAGTCGTACCATGTCAGGTACCGGAAAGCAGTTCCATATTTTTTCTGGAGTTCATTCCGAAAACTTACTGCCTTATCAACGTGATCAAATCGGATATCAATTCCATCAATCTGGCCTGTTCGACCAAAGAGCGATTGAGCATCTATTAAGTTCGTAAAGGCAAAGTAACCGTCGTACTCTTTATTATTCGATTCATAAATTCCTACGACACGAAAACGCCTGATGAGCGGTAATCCAAGTTGCATGGTTGCCAATTCAGCACCCGATGGACTAACCACAGAAATCGTATCGGCAATAACAACACCTAATCTGTCTGCAAGAATTAATCCGAGAACAATTCCATTTCTCCGATCTTTTGTCAAATCGATTGAACCGAGAACAATTTTATCCTTCAATCCGGAAACAAGAGGGATACTTTTTGATTCAAGCCCTCTAATATTAACGACCCGATTGATATTTCGAGAAACGATGAGAGCTTTACCGCCAACAAACGGTGAGCATCCCTTGACTTCTGGCTGGTGAGAAAGATAATCGAGAATCGATTGATAACCCACAGAATCCAACGGTGTTTTGCTTTCAATACGAAGATGCGGGTCGAAGTTGATGAGAATGGAAGAAACCAGACTCCCAAATCCATTGAAGACAGACAGGACAACAATAAGTGCAGCTACACCAATCGTAACACCGGTAACTGAAATGGCTGAGATGATCGAGACAAACTTCACGCTCTTCTTACTCAACAAATACCGGAATGCTATGTGACGTTCATATCTCATGATGCAAAGCGAATAAGTTTGATCGGATCCATCTTCGCTGAAAGTCTTGAAGGTATCCACGACGCAATGAAACTCATACCAAGTGCGGCTATGGTTACGCTGAGGAAATTGAGGATGGAAAGATCAATTGGAACGTGTGTCATGAAATAAATTCCGGACGGAAGCGGAAAGAATCGATAACGTAACTCCAACCAACAAAGAAGCAGAGCAATCAGGTTACCCAATACTGTTCCAACAATTCCGATAAGCATTCCTTGTTTCAGAAATACTCTCACAATATCTTTCCGCTCCATTCCTATCGTGCTCAACGTACCAATCTCCCTTGACTTCCCAAGAATCAGCATCAAGAGTGTTCCAATAATATTTACTGTTGCCACAATGATGATGAGCGTCAAAATGATCATCACAGGAATTCTTTGGAGATCGACCCAGGCAAAAAGATTCCTATACTGCTGAAACATTGTTCTTGCATAATAAGGATATCCAAGGTATTCCGGAATTTGCTGTGCGAGTGCGGCAACACTGTCGATGTTCGAAACCAAGATATCAAACCCTGAAACAGTTTTTCCTACCTGAAACAATCTTTGCGCATTTCTTAGATTGATATAGATGACACTTCCATCGTAATCTGCCATCCCTGTTTCATAAATACCGCCAATTTCAAATTGCATAATCCGAGTTTGTGAAAGCGAAAGAGATGTTCCGCCAAGGGCGTACATAAGAACACGATCATGAAGTTGGACATTCAATTTTTCTGCTAATCGTTTTCCAAGAATGACGTGTTGAACACCTGATTCCCGTTCTTCAAGATCATACACACCTTCAATAAGTCTGTGTTTTGCGGCTGAAATATCATTGTTCGGGTCAACTCCTTTGATGAGAATACCGTCGATATCATTTTTTGATCGAACCATACCTTCGCGAGAAAGATAGGGAGCCATTTCAAACACTTCCGGATATCGAGCCATAACTTTTTGAATTGTTCTTTCCTGGTCAGGCAATAAATCGTTCTCAAAAGCGAACAATTGCATATGGGCAGTGAAACTCACCACATTTTCTTTGATGGTTTTTTCAAATCCTCCGAGAATAGAAAGTGTGATGTCTAAACTCGCAACACCTAATGTAACACCGATGATCGCAATAAACGTAATGAAAGAAACAAACCCTTTATTGTGTCTTGATGTGATGTGCCGGACGGCGATAAAATCCGTCACATTGAACTTTTTCAATCTTACATGCACAGGAATTCCATTGATCTTTACTTTGAAGAATATTCGAGAAGATAACTTTTTATGAATTCATCGATAGCGCCGTCCATCACTGCCTGCACATCCCCTTTTTCTGTTCCTGTGCGGTGATCCTTGACAAGTTGGTACGGTTGAAAGGTATATGAACGAATCTGACTTCCCCACTCAATTCTCTTCTTGGTGCTCTCAATCGCGCTCAGTCGCGCTTCTTCTTCTTCACGTCGTTTTTGATACAGTCGGGATTTCAACATCTTCATTGCACGTTCGCGATTTTGAAATTGGGACCTCTCCTGCTGACATGCTACTACTATTCCTGTTGGAGTGTGCGTAATGCGGACTGCGGTTTCGACCTTGTTCACATTCTGTCCACCTTTGCCGCCTGAGCGGTACGTGTCAATCTTCAGGTCTACGGGATTGATTTCAATCTCGACATCATCTTCCACTTCCGGATACACATAGACCGAGGAAAATGAAGTATGTCTTCGGGCATTTGAATCGAAAGGAGAAATACGAACGAGCCGATGCACGCCGCTTTCCGCCTTCAGATATCCATATGCATATTTGCCTACAATTTCAATGGTGACACTCTTAATTCCGGCGCCTTCACCTTCGAGCATGTCTGCCAAAAATATTTTTAATCCATGACGTTCGCACCACCGAGAATACATGCGCAATAACATTTCAGCCCAGTCTTGCGCTTCCGTGCCACCAGCTCCTGAGTGAATCGTTAAAATCGCATTCTTCTCATCATCCGGACCACCCAACATATTTTTCAGTTCGAGGTTTTCGATCTCACTGCGAAGTATTTCGATATCACGCTCAACTTCTTTCTCGAAACTCACCTCTTGTGCTTCCTCTGCCATCCCGATCAACGACTTTGTATCACAGTATAATACATCGAGTGAATTCCATGCATCACTCCACTCTTTTCGTCCGTTGATCTGTTGAATGATCTTCTGCGCTACTACGTTATCATTCCAAAATCCATCTATGGTTGTTCGTGCTTGCAATTCCCTGAGTTCTTTTTCCTTTGTATCGAGGTCAAAGATACCCCCGAAGTGCGTCGAGGCGTTTCCGCTGCTCTTCTAATTGTGTTCGTAAATCAGAAAAACTCAATGATCCTCCTTAGTAATTGCCTATGTGCTTCACATCGGAATACATCTTGCTTCTTTCAATATCCTATTTAATCTTAATATGCAATTCATCCAATTGCTTCACGTCCACCGTCGAAGGTGCTTCATCCATCAAAGACATACCGCTCGCTGTTTTCGGGAAAGCAATAACTTCACGAATAGATTTACTTCCGGTCATCAACATAATCATACGATCAAATCCGAATGCAATGCCCCCATGCGGTGGTGCTCCGTATTTAAACGCATCAAGCAGGAATCCAAATTTCCGCTGAGCCTCTTCTGTACCAATGCCCATAAGGCTGAACATCTTGCTTTGCACCTCTTGTGTATGAATGCGGATGCTGCCGCCTGCGATTTCGTTTCCGTTGAGAACCAAATCGTATGCCCGCGCTCGCGCCTTACCCGGATCAGTTTCCAGCAGCGGTACATCTTCCGGTTTTGGTGCTGTAAAGGGATGGTGAACTGCAACGAACCGCTTTTCTTCCTCACTGAACTCCAACAAAGGGAAATCTGTCACCCAAAGGAAATTCCATTTTCCCTCCTGAATAATATTGAGACGCTGTGCTATTTCAAGGCGCAAAGTTCCGAGTATCGTTAATGCTTTTTGCCAGGCACCAGAGATCAAGAGAATAAGGTCTCCTGGTTTTGCCTCGAACTTTTTTGCAATTGCATTGGACTCATCTTCTGTAATGAATTTACTGGCAGAACATTCTATCTTATCCGCATTCACTCGGAGATAGACCAGTCCACCGGCGCCAAGAGACTTCACATAATCCGTTAAGATATCAAGTTGGCTTCTTGTGTATGAAGCAAGGCCAGGAACATTGATCCCTGCAACAATTCCGTTTTTTTTGACTGCATCGCTGAAGACACGAAATCCCGAGTGTTGTGCAATTTCCGAACAGTTTCCAATTTCCAAACCAAAGCGTGTATCCGGTTTATCACTGCCAAAGCGTTCCATCGCTTCCTTGTATGTCATTCTTGGAAACGGCTGCTGAACATCGGTATTCAAGATCGTCTTGAAAATATCTACGATTGCTCCCTCAGTTATCTGTTGAATGTCCTCTTCATCCACGAATGACATCTCAACATCGATTTGTGTAAACTCCGGCTGTCGGTCGGCACGCAGATCTTCATCTCGAAAACATTTTACAATTTGAAAGTAGCGATCAAATCCCGATACCATGAGGATCTGCTTGTACGTTTGTGGTGATTGCGGTAGCGCATAAAATTTTCCGCGATGCAGCCGGCTTGGAACAAGAAAGTCACGTGCACCTTCCGGAGTGCTTTTCATCAGAATTGGTGTTTCAATTTCTAAGAATCCTTTCTGGTCGAAGTATTGTCTTGTCACTTGATATGCACGATGCCGCACAATGAAATTATTCTGCGCAGATGGACGACGTAAATCAAGGTACCGATATTTCAGACGCAGGTCTTCATTGACATCTCCATAGTCATCCATAGGAAATGGCGGAGTTTCCGATTTATTGAGAATCGTCAGTTCATGAATATCAACTTCGATTTCTCCCGTTGTTACTTCTGGATTTCTGGTTTCTTCCGGTCGCGCTCTCACAACACCTGTAGCAGACAGAACATATTCTGAACGCAATGACTTTGCAATTTCATGTGCGCCTTCGTGTCGTTCCGGCGAAAATACAATTTGTGTCTTCCCATATCGATCACGCAGATCGATGAATATCAACCCACCAAGGTCACGACGCTTATCCACCCATCCGGTAAGTGTTATGGTCTTTCCGACATGAATCTTTCGTAATTCTCCGCATGTTACAGTTCTTTTTTTGAATGTACTCAAGCCCATCCTCTTCTTTCACTGATGTATGAAAATAAAAAAGCGAGAATTGTTGCTGATGTGCAACGTTCTCGCCCGTATCACTTCTCTTGCTTCAATTAAGATGTTTCGATAATTTCTCCACCAACGTCTTCTTGGGTGCCGCACCGATAATTTGCTCTACCACCTTTCCGCCTTTGAACATAAGGAGTGTCGGAATACTGCGAATACCGTATTGCATAGCAATCTTTTGATGGTTATCCACATCCACTTTGCCGATCTTCAACTTGCCTTCGTATTCAGTTGCGAGTTCTTCGACCATTGGTGCTATCACCTTACAAGGACCGCACCACGCGGCCCAAAAATCGACAAGCACAGGTATCGTCGCTTTTAATACTTCTTGTTCAAAAGTTTCCTCTGTCAACTCCATCGGTTTCATACGATCTCTTCCTTTTCTTCTCATCCCCTTAATCGCACTGCATATTGTCCCAACAATTGTTTCACAGCATCGGTGAATTGTCGGTTGGGATCAACCGTATATTTTCTTGTTAAATATATCGAATTGTTAGCTAATCCGCTACCGGAGAGATTTAAAAGACACTGACAACTTCCCTTGTGCCGCTCGATCAGTTTGACCAATTCAAATGCGTCTTTCTCGCTTGTAGTGTCAAGATTAAGATTGATAATGACCCCTTTTGAAAACTTCTTCCGTACTTCTTCGATACCGATAATTTCATTGACAATGACTTTGATCGCTTCTTCATTTCCGTCGTTCTTACCAGTCATCATCACAATGGAACCGACCTGAAGAATAGCGATATATTTTTGAAATGCATCGGCAAAGACAATGCAATCTGCTTTTCCTGTAAAGTCTTCAATCGTAACGAACGCCATCGTCTTGCCGCGTTTATCAATTTTCTTTTTAATGTCAGAAATGATGCCGCAGACACGCACGATAGAATTCGGTTTGACGAGTTGTGCTTCATCCAACTTGGCTGTTGCCAAACCTTCGATCTCATCACGGTACTTGAAGAGCGGATGACCCGATACGTAGAACCCTAAAACTGATTTTTCCCGAGAAAGCTTTTCTATCTCAACCCAATCTGTCACCGCACGCAGCATGGGTCTGTGAAACAATTTTGCGCCGCCAAGATCGAATAGATTCGATTGCCCCTTTATGATTTGTTCCTGCATGTCCTGTCCGTACGAAATGGCAGCTTCCACATTGCTAAACAACTGCGCTCGATTACCATGAAGAGAATCAAACGCACCCGCTTGAATGAGGCCTTCAAGAGTCTTCTTATTCGCCAGCCGCAAATCAACGCGCACACAGAAGTCGAAAATATCCTTGAATCGCCCCTTTTCACTTCGCGCCTTCACTATCTGCTCTACCGCACCGACACCTACATTTTTGATCGCGCTCAACCCGAAGCGAATTCCTTTTGGCATAACAACAAAATTCACCCCGCTTTCGTTCACGTCAGGGGCAAGGACATCGATTCCAAGTTTGCGACATTCATCGATGAGCACAACAATCTTGTCGGTGTTGTCCATTTCGCTCGAAAGCGTTGCCGCCATATACTCCGCTGGATAATGCGCTTTGAGATATGCGGTTTGATAAGCAAGTACCGAATACGCAACGCTGTGCGATTTGTTAAAACCATAGGATGCAAACTTCTCAATCAAATCAAATATTTCAGCTGCGACTTTGCGCTCCACTTGTTTTTCGACTGCGCTTTCGACAAATTCTTTTTTCTGCTTCGCCATTAACTCTTTGTCTTTTTTTCCCATAGCTCGGCGGAGCAAATCAGCTTGTGCAAGACTTAACCCCCCAATTTCGCTGGCGATTTTTATTACTTGTTCTTGATAGACGATGACGCCGTATGTTTCTTTCAGGATCGATTCAAGCTTCGGATGCAAATAGGTAATCTTCTGCTTCCCGCTTTTCCGGTCGATGAAATCAGGAATATTTTCCATTGGTCCCGGTCGATACAGTGCGTTCATTGCAACCAGATCATGAATCGAGGATGGTTTTAGCTTCCGCAAATAATCCTGCATGCCTGAACTTTCAAACTGAAACAACGCAACAGTTTGACCGCGTGAAAACATTTCAAGAGTTTTTGCATCAGCTTCCGGAAGATGATCTAAATCAATCTTAACGCCATGTCCCTGCTCTATCATTTCCAAAGCATCATCGATGACTGTCAACGTTCTCAGTCCGAGAAAATCCATCTTCAACAAACCGGCATCTTCAAGGTCTTTCATATTGTATTGTGTCATCGAATCTGTCTGTGGAGTTTTATACATCGGGGAATAATCGGTTATGTCTCCTGGTGCAATAACAACACCGGCTGCATGGGTCGATACATTCCTATTCATCCCTTCGAGAACTTTTGCTGTTTCGATGAGAAGTTTTATCTTCTCATCAGGACTCTCGTTGATCCATTTTAGGTCAGAAACCGTTTTCAACGCTTCCTCAATCGGAGTGACCTTTCCCTGAACAACGGGAATTTTCTTCGTAATTGAATCAATAACAGAAAGTTGGATACCGAGAACGCGTCCAACATCTTTCAATGCAGCACGTGCAGACATTGTTCCAAACGTAACAATCTGCGCGACGGAATTCTCACCATATTTCTTTTTAACATATTCGATCACTCGCTCGCGTTTGTTATCGGCAAAATCAATGTCTATATCAGGCATAGAGATTCGATCAGGATTGAGGAAACGCTCAAAAAGTAAATCGTATTGCAACGGTTCAACATTCGTTATCCCAAGTGCATACGATACAATACTTCCGGCAGCACTCCCTCTTCCTGGTCCTACACGCACTCCCATCTCGTGCGCAGCGTTGATAAAATCTTGAACTATGAGAAAATATCCAGCATATCCCATTTTCTGAATGACACTAATCTCATGAGCGACACGCTTTTCAATTTCCGGAGTGACATAAGAATATCGCTTTCTGATTCCCTCGTGCACCAACTTTTCAAAATATTCGTTCGGATCGGTTATACCTGATTCTGCCGGGATGGGAAACGTCGGCATATGGTTCTTCTTTAATTCGATTTGTAGATTACACTTGTCTGCAATTTCCAATGTTGATGCAATTGCTTCCGGATAGTCTTTGAAGAGAGCGATCATTTCACTCGAAGATTTGAAATAAAGTTGATCGGTTTGGTATCTCAACGTCAGATAGTCAGGTGTATTGGTACTGCTTGCCTCAGGGATGTAGAGCATGATATTGTGAGGGATGGCATGCTCCTGCTTGATGTAATGACAATCATTTGTCGCCACCAGCCTGATACCAAGTTCGCGGGCAATCTTTGGCGCACCCGCAAGGATCGTTTCTTCGCTTTGTAAACCATGATTTTGAATTTCGATGTAAAAATCTTCGCCGAAGATATCTCGATAAATAGTTGCGTATTCCATAGCTTCCTGGTATTCACCATCCACAAGCTGTTTGCCGATGATACCTCCCGGGCATGCCGAAGTTGCGATCAGTCCTTCCCGATACTGTGAAAGGATTTCCACATCGATACGAGGTTTAAAGTAGTAGCCTTCCGTATGTCCAAGTGTGCTGAGCTTCATAAGATTCTTGTAGCCGATAGAATTTTTTGCAAGAAGAACGATATGATGATAAATTCCCCTGCCCTGCCCTTTGCTTATCCGATTCGCATCTATCGATTTCTCAAATCGACTTCCTTTTGTTACGATGTATGCTTCACAGCCGATGATGGGCTTAATGCCGGCTTTTGTGGCGCGTTTGTAGAATTCTATCGCTCCGAAGAGTACGCCATGATCGGTAATCGCCACTGCAGACATATTATTTGCAACAGCAGCATTTACGAGACTTTGAACAGTTGCCGCACCGTCGAGGAGGCTGTAGTGTGTATGATTATGGAGATGAACAAACTGCATGGAACTCGATTTCAAATTACAAATTGCAAATAACAAACAAAATTCAAATTCTAAAAAACAAATCAGCTGTCGCAGGTTAATGAGTGAAACTTGTTTGTAATTTTTTTGGGGTTTGAGTTTTTCTTTACGATTTATTCTGCTAAAAGATTTTGCACTTCAGAAACTGCGTCTTCAAGTTTCACCATAATCCGTTCGCCGGTTCTGCGTCGTTTAATTTCGACCTGACCGTTTTTTAAACCTTTGTCTCCAACAATCACATGAAATGGCATTCCGAGTAAATCTGCATCCTTAAATTTGAAACCGGGCGACATATTCGCGCGATCATCAAAGAGCACTTCAATTTGTGCATCAGTCATACGATCATAAATCTGATTTGATGCAGTTTCAACATCTTTACTATTCATATTCACGGCAATAAGATGGACTTCGTATGGTGCCAGCGACTTATTCCAGATGATACCATCCTTGTCATTGTTCTGTTCGATATAACATGCAACTATGCGTTCTATTCCAATTCCATAGCTCCCCATAATCACCGGCTTCGCCTGACCATTTTCATCGAGGTAGGTGATATTGAGGGAATCTGAATATTTTGTTCCGAGCTTGAAGATATGGCCTAGTTCAATTGCATTGGAGATTTTCAGCGAAGCTGTACATTGCGGGCAAGGCTCGCCTGCTTCAATGAATCGCAAGTCAAAGTAAGCATCAATCTTTGCGTCACGTGCCAGGTCGATGTTCGCAATATGATAGTCATTCCGGTTGGCACCGCTGATAAGTCCGTTTGCACCTTCCAAACGATTATCAGCAATAATACGAAACCCTTTCAGGTTGACAGGACCGATTGAACCGCCATCTGCACCTGTGAGCGTCAAAAGATCCTCTACTCCGATTGGAGCAAATTCTCCACCGCCTAATGCGGCAATCAGTTTAGATTCATTGAGTTGATCATTTCCCATCATCAAAATAAGCAATGGTTTGCCGTTATGACGATATACGAGTGACTTCGCAAGCCGAGATTGATCTACTTTTAAAAACTCAACAAGATCATTGATTGTCTTGATATTAGGAGTGTGAATATCTTTAAGAGGTTCACTCTTCTCAACACGTTCGACTTTTGGAACACTTGAAGTAGCCACTTCTAAGTTTGCAGCATATCCGCACGTTGGACACAAAGCCGTCGTATCTTCACCAAACTCGGATTCAATCATGAATTCCTGCGAACCCGTACCGCCCATTGCTCCGCTGGAAGCTCCAACAATGAAAAATTTGATGCCGCATCGCTTAAAGATTTTCTTATACGCCTCCGCCTGCGAATCATAACTCTTATCCAAATCTTCCCATGAACGATCCAAAGAATACGCGTCCTTCATCATAAATTGACGCCCACGAAGCACTCCTGATCTCGGTCTCGGCTCATTCCGGAATTTCGTTTGAATCTGATACCAAATTTGAGGCAAGTCTTTGTAAGACTGAATATGCATACTCGCAATGTAGCCAATGACTTCCTCGTGTGTTGGTGCTAGTACCAAATCCCGCTCTTTGATGCTCAGGATAAAGTTTGGTATGTTGCGTCTACCCGATTGTACCCAGAGCGATTCCGGATTTAAAGCCGGCAAGAGTAATTCCTGCCCGCCTATGGCATTCATTTCTTCCCGGACGATGTTCATTGCTTTCATCATTGCGCGATAACCAAGCGGCAGGTAGGAATAAACACCAGAAGTTAATTGGCGCATAAAACCTGCCCGCAGCATTAACTTGTGACTTGGTATAGTTGCATCTGCTGGAACTTCTTTGAGTGTGGGAACAAATGCTTTGCTTAGTCTCATTGTTTTTTCGGAATGTATGTGGTTTGAACAGCAATCAGTGATGAGTTACGCGTAATCTTTTGTTAATAACGAGTAACGAGAGAAGAAAAATCGCTTCCATCAATTATTCTATCTTTCATCTCTCAATTTAAATCTTCCAATCTTCAATCTAAAATCTTTCAATCTTCAAACGAAAATCACTCAATCTCAAATTATTCAATCGAAAATTTCTTTTGTACCCCCGAGAGGACTCGAACCTCCGACAAACGGTTTAGGAAACCGCTGCTCTATCCATCTGAGCTACGGGGGCATTATATATTCACCTTGAATCAAATATACGACAACATCACAGCTATATCAACTCTGTATTATAATGAGTATTGATCCGGCCTTCGCCCTTTGAGCAAGTGATTATATTCATTGATCTGCTTTTTATCGGCTAAAGAAAAATCTATCTCGGCAACGCCTATTGCCGGTTCACTTTTTCCAAGGCGGCAAAGGATTTTGCCGTCGGGTGCTACAATCTCGCTTGTCCCAATGAATTTCAAATTAACACCTCCTCGATTTTCTTCTCCTACCCGGTCAGCTGTGGCAGTGAATACTTTGTTTTCCAAAGCTCGTGTAACCATTCCATCCGGACAATACGGCAAAACAAGATTAGAAGGATGAGCAATGAGCTGTGCTCCTTTCAGTGCAAGTGAACGTGTACTTTCCGGATACAGCCAGTCGAAACAGATCATCATTCCAATTTTACCAAAAGGCAAATCGAAGACAGGGAAACCAAGATTCCCCGGCGTAAATAAAATATTTTCCCGATAAAATAAATGCACTTTTCGGTACACACCGATGAAGCCTTCAGGACCAATGAGAGACGAAGAATTATATATTGTGTCTGCTTTTTCTACAAATCCATATGCAATATAGCACATTAGCTTTTTCGTGAATTCACAAAGCATCTTACAAGTCATTCCATCTGCTTCCTCTGCCAATGCAGTCGATTCCTTTTGATCGATAAAGTTGTATCCCGTATTAAATAATTCGGGAAGGACATAGAGATCCGCTTTAACTGTTTCCATCAAATCCAAAGCATCTTGAATATTCTTTTTGACTTCACCAAATATCGGATTTGTTTGAACAACTGCTACGCGCACATTCATCCTATGCTTCCTATTTATTTCTGTTTCGCGTTTATCACAATCCGAATCAACTCTTGCATCGATGCCTGTGCTATTTGCAAATCTACTGCCCACCAATAAACATCTTTTTCATGGAGAAAGAAAAAATGTGATTGATTGAGTCCGAGGTACGTATACACTTTAGCCCTTTGAACTTGAATTTCCTTCAAGTGTGTGAAAGCGCCACCTCCCGTACGGATGAGATCGCCCATTTTCTCAAATTGTTCCTCTGCAATAGTTCGGGAATCATAGAGAGAGACGTATAACTTAGCTTCGCCATCAGTGCTGAAATACGTGCCAATGACATTCTCATCCGGCGTCACTGATTTATTATATATTCTATCAACTATTTCATGCGCTTGCTTACCGTGGAGTTCTTCTGTGAGCCGAAGCTGCAAGATGAATTTTGGCAGTTCTATTGTTCGATGGTTCGGCATTAATAAAATCACGATAATTGAAACAGAAATAAGTACGCCAGCGATAAGTGCAATTCTTTTTCTTTTGGATATCGAGCTCAATTTATTTTATAATTTCTATCCCTCGTGTTTGATTTTGAAATCCTTCATCATCCATTTGCGTGCGAGAATCAGTCCGATGGGACTGCAGATAGCGATAAGACCGTAGATAAACCACATAAATTCTGTGCTCATCTGTTCAGGGGGAACTCCTGCCGGACAATAATGCATAAGGAACCATCCGGAATATAGGCTCGTGATAACTTTTGTCAGGAACCACGGAAATTGACCGATCCCCATATAGATGCCGGTCATTTCTTTCGGTGCAATCTCGGCAACCCATTGGAGAAATCGCGGCTGCCACATTGCTTCACCTATCGTCATAATAATAAGATATGCCATAACAGTATAAATACTTGGACCGAGAGCTAAGATGAATGTCGGTGAAGCCATAACAAATGTTCCGATAATCATCATCTTATAGGTATCGCTTTTCATTGTAAGCGCCGCTACCATCGGTGTCAGTACAAAAATGAGAATCGGATTGAAGTTCACAAAGAATTCAAAATTATTACTTACGACACCGGTAAACGCTCTGCTAAAATATTGAGGCAATGTAAGCCAGTTATGTGCAAAAAGGGTCTGCACAGGAATAAGAATAAAAATAAAGAACATGAATCGTTTATCTTTGAGAGGAAAATTCTTCAGATAGAACTTTAATTGTTCGACAACCGGTTTCTTCTCTTCCGTTTTTGTTTGAGCATTTGTCCAACCGGATTCTTCCTGTGCACTTTTAATAGCTTTCTTTGTCAGAAGAATCATAATGGTAGCAATTCCGACGACCGTTAAGATAACATATACCCAAAAGACTCCGATGATACCGTACGAATGGCGAACCGGCGGTGAAATTAAACCCGGAAGAAACCCGCCTAAATTCATTAACGCATACAACATGGCATATCCCATAGCTGCATTTTTTTCTTTTGAAAAATATTTCACAGCTGCATAACAAGCGGGCTGATAAATGCCGTACCCAATGATAATGCCTAATATTCCTCCCATTGCTAACAAATGTGCAGATGACCACATACCAGTCGTATGAAGAAGATTTGGACTGATGGTGAGCAGAACCCTTCCAATCAGCATAAAGAAGAGTGAGATCAGCAATGCCTTCCGTGGTCCAATAATATCCACGGTCGCGCCAAGGAACAGCATACTTATTGTAATTCCGGCAGTAAGGATGCCGACCATCTGGCCCGCATCAATGTCATTCAATCCGATAAAATCATTGAAATAGATGGCAAGTAAACCAACGACACCGAAATAGGTCAACCCTTCAAGCAAATAAGAAACATTGATTCCCCAGAGCGCACGAGAGGCATGAAATAAATCGATGAAAGGCTGTGTGATTTCACTCCAAGTCTTCCGTAAAACATTTTCATTCTTCTGTTCTGTCGTTGGACTTATTTCAGACATGGTCTCCTTGTTTTTGTTTTATCTGAAAAGGAGTAATAAACATTTCAGGCTCATGAGATGCGTTTTAAGAACACAGCAGCAAGCGGCGGTAATGTTAAATTTAATGAGAACTGTCTGCCATGACGCGGTATGGACTCAGCTTTTATTTTTCCAATGTTGCCGACATTGCTCCCTTGATAGTAGGAAGAATCACTATTCAGAATCTCTCGATACTGCCCTTCTTCCGGAACACCGAGACGATAATTTATTCGAGGCACCGGTGTAAAGTTGTAGACAACGATGACTTTCTCAAAACCATCATTCGATTTCCGCATAAGCGCTATAATGCTGTTCGCCTTGTCTTGGAAGTCTATCCATTCAAATCCGGAATAGTGAAAATCCACCTGATGGAGTGCACTTTCTTCGCGATAGACATGGTTCAAGTCTGTTATCCATTTTTGAATACCGGCATGCGGTAGGTATTGGGTAAGATGCCAGTCGAGTGATTTGGCATGATTCCACTCGTCTCGCTGTCCGAATTCTCCACCCATAAAAATTAATTTCTTTCCGGGAAATCCATACATCAGTCCAAACAGAAGTCGAAGGTTGGCAAACTTTTGCCAATCATCTCCCGGCATTTTGTGGAGCAAGGAAGATTTGCCATGCACCACTTCGTCATGGGAAAGCGGTAGTAAAAATCGTTCTGTGAATGCGTACAACAATGCAAATGTAAGATTGTTATGGTGATGGGTTCGATGAATAGGATTTTTGGAAAAGTATTGCAGCATATCGTGCATCCAGCCCATATTCCACTTCAGACTGAAACCAAGTCCGCCATACGCTAGATCTGTTGTCACGCCGGGATAGGCAGTTGATTCTTCTGCAATTGTAAGAATACCAGGATAATACTGATGCATGAGTCGGGTCGTATCTTTCAGGAAGACAATAGCTTCAAAATTCTCGCGTCCGCCATATTCATTGGGAACCCACTGACCTTCTTTGCGTGAATAATCAAGATACAACATCGAAGCGACTGCATCGATCCTAATACCATCAATGTGGTATTTTTCTGGCCAAAAGAGCGCATTGCTGATAAGAAAATTGCGAACTTCTTTCCGCCCATAATTGAAAATGAACGTGCCCCAATCTTGGTGTTCGCCTTTTCGCGGATCTGCGTGCTCATACAAATGTGTTCCGTCAAATTCGCCAAGTGCGTATTGATCTTTTGGAAAATGTGCTGGCACCCAATCGAGAATGACACCGATGCCATTCTGGTGACAAGTATCCACGAAGAACATAAAGTCTTGGGGAGTGCCGAATCGGCTGGTGGGTGCAAAATAGCCAGTCACTTGATATCCCCATGATGCGTCGAACGGGTGTTCCATCACAGGAAGAAGTTCAATGTGTGTAAACCCTCGCTCTTGTACATATGCCACTATTCTCTCTGCCAACTCGCGATAGGTGAGCCAACGGTTGTTTTCTTCAGGAATGCGTGCCCAAGAACCAAGATGTACTTCGTAGACGGAAATCGGTTCACCTAGATGATCCGACTTCGCACGGCTTTTCATCCACTCTGCATCGTTCCACGTATATTGTTGAAGAAAGTTCACTTTCGACGCAGTGTGAGGTCGCAGCTCCATTTCAGTTGCGTACGGATCTGCCTTATCCAGCACATATCCGGATTTTGTTTTCACCTGAAATTTATAAATTTCACCTTCCGGTAATTCCGGTACAAATATTTCCCACACTCCTGAAGCTCCCAGCACACGCATCGCATGTCTTCGCCTGTCCCAGTTGTTGAAGTTCCCGACAACGCTCACGCTTCGCGCATTCGGCGCCCATACGGCAAACTGTACACCTTTTACCCCACTCACTTCGATCGCATGTGCGCCCAATTTGTCATAAATACGATGATGGTCACCGGCATTAAATAAATACAAGTCAAGATCGGTAAGGGTCGGAAGAAATGAATAGGAATCATAATAGATATCTACTGAACCATCATGTGTCACTTTCTTAAGTTTATAAGGAAATATCTCAGAGTGATTCATGAGAACAATCTCGAAGAATCCATCATCTCTCATTTTTTCCATCTGAAAAGTATTCTCGTTTTTACCATCTTCGAGCACGAACATTTCCTGCGCATCCGGTTGGAATGCCCTCACAACAACGACACGCTTCCCTTCCCGTTTGAGAATGTGAGCGCCTAACACTGAAAATGGATCATGATGTTCCGTGTAGATAATGCGATAAATGTCGTCAATGTGTGCGGTTGATTTCATGTATTTTTCTTTTCCGGATAATTGGATGTGAACGTAAATACAATGAATGTCGTTTGATATATCTCTCTATTGACCTTGATAGTAGTTTCGAGACGGTCGATCCTTTCACAAGTCTTTTTCTGATTTCCGTGGATGATACCTGAAGAAGCTGACCTTTTATTGGTTGAAATGCAATATTTTGATTTTTCAATGATTGATTGAATCCCCTTCGCTTATAGACAGCGAGGGAAGCAAGTTGAAGGATCGCTTTTGGTGATTTCCATGATTGAAATTGTTCAAGATTATCCGCACCAATGATCAGTATAAGAGTGGCATTCGGGAAACGACACCTGAAAGCTTTGAGTGTGTCAACAGTGTAGGATATCCCACGGCGTTGTAATTCTATCGTGGAAACTTTAAAATCTTTATGTCCATCAATAGCCAACTTCACCATCGTGAGTCTATGTTTTGCTGTCATGGAATAATGCTGCAATTTGTGGGGTGGCAAGTAAGCGGGTACAAAATAGATTGTATCCAGAGAAAGCTGTTTCATCGCCTCTTTTGCTATAGTAATATGCCCTTTATGAGGCGGGTCGAATGTTCCGCCAAAGATACCAATGCGGCTCATGCTATATCCATATATATTTTAAATGTTTGCTCAGCACATGTATCCCATGAAAAACGCTCGACGTTTTTATATCCCTTTTTGATGGCAGTCGATCGGTACTCTGTGTCGTTCAGAACTTTCTCCAAAGCACTTGTGATATCATCAACAGAATGCGGATCAAATAATATGCCTCCGTCGCCCATCATTTCTGGAATTGAACCTGCACGTGATCCAATTGCAGGAGTTCCGGCCGCCATAGCTTCCAACACTGAAAAACCAAAACCTTCATACAATGATGGCAACACAACAACCGATGCGGCCCGGTACGCAAGCGCGAGTTCTTTTCGAGAAATCTGCCCAATATCAACAACATCTTGAGTAACACCCTTTTTTCTAATCAATTCCCAAAGGTTGTTTTCTTTCTTAATTGATTCCCCTGAGAAAGCGAGCTGGATATCTGATCGTTGCTTCATGTGGGAGAAGGCACGAATGAGAATGCCAACATTTTTATGTGGTTTGAGACTACCAGTGTAGAGGATCGTCGGTTTGGTGAGATGATATTTATTTCGAAATTCTCGAACACTCTTTTCTGAATACTTCGCTGAATAGATGGAGGATACTCCAAGATGAATAACATGGACTTGTGTCTCATTCACATGGAACATATCCAACAATTCTTGTTTTGTAAATTCAGAATCGACAATAATTGCGGCTGAAGCTCGGCACGCATGAGAAATAATTGTCCGTGCATAAAATCTTTTAGGAAAAGAAAAATATTCCATACCTCTAACGTGTAATATATCGTGGACGGTTGTCACACAAGGCATCTTGAGGCCAAATGGAGTCGTATAATGTGGAGCATGAAACACATCTGCTTTGAGTCTGTTTGCGTCTTTCGCGATTGATCGAAGCTCGCCAAGTGAATATTTTCCAGAAGAGTTCAATACCTTCTGGATTGAAGACGGTAGAGGAATTCGATCTGCATCTCCCGGTGCGAGAAGGAGTACCAGCTCACAGCGTGACTCAATATGCGGGATAAGATTTTGGATATATGTACCGATTCCAAAATCAAAATATTTTCGAGCATCAAGAACGATGCGCATAGGAAGAAAGAGCCATAATAATCACTGAGCGAGCTCGGTGGTGTTCCTCACCCCGAGTACTTAGAAAAGGATACAAAAATCGTAAAAGAAGATAGAACCTCAAGGCTAACAATTCAAACCAAGACCTATGTGAAGCGTAAAAGAGTAATTGCGAACGACGATATTCAGTCTTAATCATATTTGTTACCCCGCGAGATCTACTTCCTCCACCTATATGGATCAACGAATAGTCTGCGCAATAAAATGACTTGTAACCGGCATTCTGCAAACGGAAACAAAGATCGGCATCCTCAAAATACATGAAGTAACGTTCATCAAAACCTTTCACTTTTTCGAAAGCTGATCTTCGAATCATAACAGCCGCGAATGAAACCCAATCAACTTGTCTCGGAGACCGGTCTTTCGGAATGTTCTTGAACATTTCCATATCTCTCTTCGTACGAAGTTCGTTCATGAGAGATGGGAATTTTCCATAAGAATGCTGGTAGGTTAAATCAGAATTAAGGAGCATCGGAGCAACGATCCCCGCAGATTGATGAGTATCTAAAAATATTTTCAGTGGTTCAATAATATCCTGCTGAAACATTGTATCATTATTAACAAATAGTAGATATTCTCCATGTGACGCTTGTGCACCGATATTATTCGCTTTCCCAAATCCGTAGTTCTTCTTTTGAGCCAATACTCGTACCTGAGGAAACTTCGCTTTCAGTAATTCAACACTGCCATCTTTGGAATCATTATCCACTACTATAACTTCAAAAGGGCCGTCTGGAGTATGTGCGAAGAATGATCGAAGACATTCTTCTGTCTGATCTTTACCATTATGGTTCACGATAACAATTGATACCACATAAGTATTTTCAGATTTATTCTCCATACATACCATTATTCGAAGAAAGCTCATTAAAATCATTTTTCCATAAAGCCAGAAATCCTTTAAGAACCATTCGAATTTTCGATATTTTCTGACTCTCGTAGAGTAATACTTTTACAATCCCTCGCCAATACAACACTGAATCTTTTCTAAAATATTCAGGGAAATCTTTTCCATAGACTTTCTTTAAATAGAACCGATTCCGTGTTTGATAGAACAAACGAAACGGAGAATGATTGGTGGGACGTACCGTCCAGAAAAGAAATTTTCGCGGTTTCAATTCACCTACCGTATGCTCTAATGTTATACGATTTGCTCGTACAACCTTATATCCGTTTTTTTTCATTCTCAGGCAATATTCATGATCCACATAGTCAATAAACAATTTTTCGTCGAAACCTCCAAGGTTGTTCCAAACTTCCAGATTTAAAAGATTTCCAGAAGTCATCGTTGTTAGGATTTCCTCACTATCACCATGAACCTTCTCCGGCAGATCATTTTTAACAAGATGCACTGGTGATACAATTCCAATTCGTGAATCGCTCATCGCGAGAGATATCATGTGAACGAGATTGGGAACTGTAAAGTAACTATCCTGGTCCATTGTAAGAAGATATTGATAACCCTTTAAAAGAGCTATCTTCGCAATTTCATTCAGTGCCTTTGCAATTCCGACATTGCGACCTAAAGTAGCGTATTCTATCTTTTTTACTCTCTTAAGTTCTTCGACATAATCATTTTTGCTCTTTGGTGAATTATCAAAGGCGTACATTTTTCCAACTTCCAACAAGAATGGATTGAAATTCTGTATCAAGGAACACTTAGGGTTAAAAAGAATTACTACTGCAGCACATGGTGGCATATTCATTACTATCGTGCTATTTATTTAAATCCTGAATGTGAGCTACAACATAAAGACGGAAATAATATTTAGGTTGTATTAAATGAATTTTGTTTAATATTCTAAGAATTTTATTTTTGGATAGATCCGCAAGAGATAAAGGATATATTGGATCTCCCTTCTGAATATCGATTACAGGAAATATTCCGGAAAGCATTTTTCGTAGAGAAGTCTCCGTGAACATATTCTTATGATCTCTGTCTAGAAAATGCTCAAAGATCAATCCTTGCTTTATAAGTTCTTCATATCCCTCGCAGTTTGGAACAGAAATAATAACATTTTTACGTGCTACTCTGGATGCTTCTGAAAGAACCGCTTCCGGATTGGAGAGGTGCTCTGCTACTTCAAACATAATAACACTGTCAAAAGATTTATCAGAAAATGGCAATTTATCACTCACAACATATGCTTCGATTCCACGCTTTTGTGCGATCTCAATGTAAGCTGAGTTCACATCTGCACCAATACAGGTATAGCCCCTTTTCAATAATTCTAAGGTATAGTTCCCTGTTGCACAACCAAGATCGAGTATACGCTTCCCACAATGTTGTAAAGCAAAATCGATAAGCCTAGAAGAGAACAGATCACTTGGAGCATCAAGATAATAATTATGAGTGTCTCTAAGCGTGTTATGTTTTATCTCTTCTCCTATTATCATATGACTACATCCTTCCTGGAATATTTATTTATCAGAGCTTTTGCAAGATTAATATCATATTCATCAAAGGCACCTAAGTATTTTAAGCTGACGGAATAACTGATAACATAAATGAAAAAAAGAGCAACAAGAACAACTCCACCATCTACCCTTGATGTAACGTTCACTTGAAAGCAGGTTTTATGAAATACCTGCTCAAGGATAATCGCGATTATGAGACTTGACATAGGTTTCACAAATAATAGCCAGAAATGAGATACCTGTCTGTTTATTGAAGAACAAAATAAATACATATAATAGCCCGAACCAATACCAAGTGATATTGTGATGGCAGTAGGGATACCGTAAAAGCCTGTGATCTTTGGAAGGACCAAAAGTAATGTTGGACTTGCAATAAAAAGGACAATACCCATTTTCCTCTCCAAATTAGTTTTCCCAATTCCAGCGGCAATAGAACTTGCAGCTCCAGTGGATATATTAATAAAATATCCAATAAGTAATATTCTCACTAACAATGTAATGGTTTCAATTCCGTGTTTATCTATCGTATCACCCAACCACGTAGAAAGAATCAATCGAGTCTCAGTGAAAATAAATCCTGTAACCAAGAGGCCAAGAATGATCATATATTTTGAACCACGTTCAAAGAGCAGTGTGATTTTCGTTGTTTCCTTATTGGCATCTAATTCAGATGCCGCTGGTAATAATGCTGATGCAAGAACCAAAGGAATCGAACGCGCAAGTGATGACATCTTTACAGTAATTTCATAAAATGCAGACGCAGAAGGCCCAAAAAACCTTAGTGCGACAATTTTATCAAATGGGGAAACAAGAAGCTGTGCCAAACGACTTAATTGAAGATTCCCTCCAAAATGAAATAACTGTTTCATCACACGCCTATCTACGTTTACGAGGCGAGGATGAAGCTGTGGAAAAAGCTTCTTTGCCCACCGGATCATCCATGAAACAGAGAATAGTTGTACTGCCAAGTTTCCTAATATTAAACCTTTGGCTCCCCATCCTAGATGCAAAACTATGAGAGACATACTAAAGTTTAAAATACTTGTCGCTACAACTACAATATTTGAAATATCCATCCGCTGAAGTGCTATCATAATAACTGAAATGGGAGTAGCTGTATTCACAAGAACAAGAATAAGCATTGCCGTTGTAAAAACAAAATAGGCTTCTGAGTGTATATTTTGCGGGACGCCTAACATGGTAAGTACTTCTGTCCCCATAAGAAAAGAAACGCCAGCCAAAGTTCCGCTGATAATAAAAGAAAAGGTTATGCCAGTACTGACAACAGTATTAATCGCGCGAAAATCATGTTTTGAATAATATTCTGCAATGTACTTCGTGCATGCACTCCCAATACCAAAATCAATCAGACCGATAAACGATAATACGATAGCACCTATAATCCATGCTCCACCATAGAGTTCAACACCCAATTTCCGGATAATAAATGGGATGAGAATAAAGTTGAGCAGCAGGAGAAACCAATTCCCTGCAATACTAAAAAGAGTATTCCTAATAATTTTACTAGGTGTGGAGGATGCGACCACAGGATTTACTATCTGCTCTTCCATCACGCAAAATCTTTTTTGATGACTTTCTTAATATAATACAAGTGAAAGAGTCTCAACAAATCAGATGTCTCATAAAAAGACTTCAGACATTGATGAAGCTCTTTACTCGTATTCCAATTTACAATTACCCATGGTGCTTCATACTGCAGATTGATATTTACCATCTATAATTTTCTGTATTTCTTTGAATTCATCGCAACGCATTGCCAATGCGAACAGGATTCCTCCGAGATTACTTTATTCAGATGATTCTTGAGTTCTCTTCATCGGCACTACCGTAAGTAAGACTTTACACTTCGCCCATGCCCAGAGAAGAATTGTTGAAGTATGCAAGTATATAACAACCCTTGTGTTCTCCTTATTATACACAGTTAGAAAAGTGTTAAGAAAATAAAAAACCTAATTTTCATCATCAATGTCCTCAGTATGGTTTTCAATAAAAACGATATTTCGCGCGCGAGCGATCAACTCTCTGAGTTGAGCAGGATCCTTACGTCCAGGCTGCAACTCAACACCAGCACAGACATCAATGCCATAGGGTTTAACAAATCGAATAGCGTCTTCAACGTTTTCAGGATTGAGATCGGTTGATAGAATAACTCGTCCGTATTCTTTTGCCTTTATAGCTTTATCCCAGTGATATTGTTTTGAATGAAAATGAATAGATTTATTTTTTTTATTTCGCAGTAAAAATGCATCTACTAAATAGTTACGCATTATTTCTACATCAGAAAGGTTGTCGAGCTCAAACACCTTAATCACACTCGTTTCATACCCTATTAAATCATCTGGTCCCTCGTTACCAAATAATTGAACAGCGCTCAATGATACTTGGTCCAAAATTTTCTTTACGTACTGATGGTTCGAGTTCTCAAAAACACCAATCTTTGAGACATAATCAGGAATTTGTCTTGAAATAGAAAAAGCATTTTCAGGTGTGATATACCTTTCATTTGCAGGAGTAAAATTGAAACCAATAGCATTAGCACCAAGCGAACTTGCCAATTTCGCATCAGCCAAATTTGTAATACCGCATACTTTAATAAACAATTCCTGCGAAGGGAAAGACACAATCATTCCTCGGTCACAATAGGTTTGAGAAGTGGGGTCACTTTCACTTGCCGAATCCGACGTGCGCTCTTCGAGATTATTGCAAAGGTAAAATTCTCTGCCCGGATCTCTTCATTGGATTCTGGCAGTCTTCCTGTGATTGTCTGCAAATATCCTGCTACTGTTTCATACTCCGGTGCCTCCGGCAGCTTCAAACGAAACTGCTGATTGAAGTCTGCAATGGATAATGCAGCATCTACGATAACCGACCCATCTCCAGCCTGTTTTACTGATTTGCGCACTTCGTCGTATTCGTCAAGGATGTCTCCGACAATTTCTTCGACGATGTCCTCCATGGTGATGATGCCTTCTGTTCCGCCATACTCGTCTACCACTATACCGATATGAACTTTGTATTGCTGAAATTCATGCAAGAGCTGGCTAATCTTTTTTGATTCTGGAACGAAATGCACGGGCCGGATAATATCCTGGAGAATGATAAGTGAGCGATGCTCTAAAAGACTGAGCAAATCTTTGCTGTAAATAACACCAATGATATGGTCAATAGTACCTTTGTAGACAGGTAATCTTGAGTACCCTTCTTCAATCACTTTTCGTACTAGAACATCCCGAGACATCGAAATGTCAAGAGCCACAATATCAGGACGCGGCACCATGATCTCTTTGGCTGTAATATCGGAAAACTGTAAAATACTTTTTATGAGTTCATGTTCCGTCTTATCAATCGCCCCGCTGAGCGAACCGGCATCTATAACCTGCTTAAGCTCGTCTTCCGATAGTTTCGTTCTGAGCAATCCTCCTTTGATCAGTGCATCTCTCAATATTTTTTTAATTGATTTCATATCTTCATCCAATGCAGCCCTTACTTCACTGCTACATTTTTAATATATCGCTTTAATGATAATGTTATGGCAATGACCCTTTAAATTGTTGATACCGTACCACAAAAATATACAACGAGCCAAAGTCTGAACATCTTCAACATATTCGAATCCTGGTATTAGTACGATATATCTTCTAAGAACAATCCCTTTGCAGGAGCGGACATTCCGGCAAAAGACCTCTCATTTGATTCTAGTATCTTATAAAATTCTTCAAACTTCGTATGTCCTCTTCCTACATTCACCATCGTTCCAACTAATGTACGAACCATTCCATGCAAAAAACGATTTGCAGAAATTTCATATATCAATAATTTATCTTTCTGATTCCATTGTGATGCCAGTACGCTGCATCGATGATTGTGAATATCAGTCTCCACTTTACAGAATGAACGAAAACTATGTGTGCCCATTATTTGTTGAGCGCATTTTTGCATCAACGAAAAATTTAACTTTTGGAACACTTGCCAGCAATAATTGCGTTGAATTGCTGTCGGTTCTTGACTAATCGAATATGTGTACCTTCTGCTTTTTGCGTCGTATCGTGCATTGAAGTCTAATGGAGCCTCCATCGCTTCGAGAACAATAATGCTATGGGGCATAACCGCATTCAAACTCTTTGCAAGCAGATTAATTTCAACATCTCGGTCCACAAAGAAGCTTGCCACTTGACCACGAGCATGTACCCCGGCATCTGTTCTCCCCCCGCCGGTAACTCGAATATCTACCTGAAGTATTTGTTTGATTGCTTTTTCAACTTCTTCTTGAACAGAACGTCCATTAGTTTGGAATTGCCAGCCGACGAAGTCGGTACCATCATATTCAAGCGTGAGCCGGATGAGGGGCATGCGGGTGTTTTAAAAATATGTTGTGATACTTATTCCCCATCCATTCACTTGCGATCCATTGTTCAATGTGTACGTATGAATTTCCACATTGTCCATTGAGGAAAGCGATTGATTATATGCCGCTGTTTTCTTTCCAGCAGAAAATGCAGAAAGAAGATGATTCACAACAATAGCGCCAATGACGAACTTCGCATTGTTTTTTACCTCGCCGCTTTGAATGCGCATATCTTTGAATCGAAGGCGATTGGCATCTGTATCCCAATTCCATTGATATTCCGGACGTGTAGGTTGGTAAATCAAATCATACTCACGATTTCTGCTCTTCGTATCGTTGTATTCTGTGGTTGTATTAAAGTTGCCGATGTTTACTGAATACTGGTCGTCCTTGTTGTTAAAGTTCGCATCTGCATGTTGGCTGGCAAATGTTTGTGCATCTTGTAGCAGCCCATTGGAATGCATTCGAAATCCGCCGTACGTAAGCCATAAGCCACTTTCAGCGATCAAATAATACTTCCCTGTTTCAAATGAACCTGCATACAGTTCTCCCATGCCCGGTACGAGGAGCGATGCAACAACTGCCAGCATAACTGATTTCTTGGATTCAGGCGCAGGCGACATGTTTAGATCTGGAATGGAGATTCCGCGGAGTTGAACTTCCTTTGTTACCAATGTCGACAGTGGTCTTTGTTGCGCAAACATCTGCTGTGTCAGAAAAAGCAGTAGTGCGATCGAAATGATAGATCGTTTCATAGTGTAGCTCCAGTTAAATGGCAATGCGTATCGCTGGTATTCTATTAGGCTCTGCGATCATGCCAATACATTTTTCTGAGAATGCTTCTTTGATAGTAACGTTGACAATGGTATTTGTTAAATCTGCATTCGATTTCACATCGACGCGGACATATTCTTCCGTCAATCCAGATAGCGTACCATCAAGATGTGCTGATTCAAAAAGAACCGGTACCGTTTTACCGACGAACGTCTCATAGAACATATGTCGCTTTTGAATTCCCAACTGACGCAATTTCTTGCTTCGTTTCGCTTTGATTTGAGGATCAATCTTTTTATCAAATGCCGCCGCCGGTGTATTCGGCCGTTCAGAATAACTAAATATATGAAAATATGAAATCGGAATGTCGTTTAGAAAATTGCAAGTTTCATTGAATAATGCATCACTCTCACCAGGAAATCCGACTATCACATCCGAGCCAATACCTGCGGTCGGAACATTCGATTTAATTCTTTCTACACGCTCTGCATAGACTCCGGTGAGATACCTTCTCCGCATCTTTCGGAGTATCGTGTTAGATCCTGATTGAAGCGGTATGTGCCAATGATGACAAAGAATATCATTGGCAAACCAAAAATCAAGCAGCTCGTCGGTAAGCAAATTGGGTTCAACCGAACTGATACGAATGCGCATTAAGCCATCAACCGTGACGAGCTGTTTGAGAAGAGCCAGAAGGTTCGTACCATCATTTTTTCCATAGTCTCCTACATTCACACCGGTCAACACTATTTCTTTATATCCTAATCCAACTGCTTCTCTTGCCTGTCGTACTATTTCGACAATCGTTGTACTTCGGCTTCTTCCTCGCGCTTGCGGAATAGTGCAATAGGTACAACGGTAATCACAGCCGTCTTGTACTTTCAGAAAAGCACGCGTTCGATCCTCAAACCCTGCTGATGATGCCAGCCCGAAATTGTTGTCGTCTATACAAGAAACAACAACGTTTGCATGGTTTTTCTTTTTTTCGGTGTCGATAAAATCAAGAAGAGAGAATTTATCCTGTGTTCCGAGTACCAAATCAACGCCATTGATTCCGGCTATCTGCTCAGATTGAAGCTGTGCATAGCAGCCAACGACCGCCACAAATGCATCTGGGGAATGCCGAATGGCTCTTCGTACTAATTGCCGGCATTCGCGATCAGCCTGCGAGGTGACACTACATGAATTGATTACCACCACATCTGCCGGATCATCAAGGCCAACCACAATGTAGCCACGAGAAGTGAATTGCTTTCCGATCGCTGCCGTTTCAGCGTAATTGAGTTTGCAACCAAGAGTATGTAATGCGATGCGCTTCATAAAGAAAAAGAGCTGTCCGAGCAATGTCAGACAACTCTTTTCATAAATGCTTCAGAAATTAGTTTGAACCTTGTGTGCTCGGTTCATTTCCACCTTCTGCAGATGCTTCATCCTTTTTCTTCTTTTCATCAGAAGGAGTGGAGACGACATCCTTCATTGTCATGGGAGCTAGTTTATGACCAGCAACATAGTCATCCACAAGCTTCTGCTCTTTGCCGCGAAGATATTCAAGGGCGGAGAGAACGATCTTCTTGCTTTCCTTATCAAACTCGATCACTTTTAATGGAAGTGTATCACCGACCTTGAAGGAATCTGCGATATTCTTGACCGGAGTGTGTGAAAGTTGAGAGAGCGGCACAAAGCCATCAACACCGAGAGGCATTTCAACGATGACACCCTTCTCGATGATGCGCACGATGCTGCCTTCAACGTCTGTGTCTACTTTGTATTTAGACTCGAACACTTCCCACGGATTTTCTTGTACTTGTTTATGTCCAAGAGAGATGCGTCGTTGACTAATATCAACCGAAAGTACAATGACATCAAGTTGATCGCCTTTTTTTACAACTTCACCCGGGTGACGAATCTTCTTTGTCCATGATAAATCAGAGATGTGCACAAGACCATCGACACCTTCTTCAAGCTCAACGAAAACACCGAAATTCGTAAGATTGCGTACCGTACCGACATGTTTTGAGCCGATGGGATATTTCTGCATGAGTGTGGTCCAAGGATCCGGCTCAAGCTGCTTCATGCCAAGCGAAATCTTCTTGCCGTCTTTATCCAGCGAGAGAATAATTGCATCGGTCATCTGTCCCATGGAAACAACTTGTGAAGGATGTTTGATGTGCTGAGTCCAACTCATTTCAGAAATGTGAATGAGGCCTTCGATGCCTTTTTCAATTTCTACAAATGCACCATAATCTGTCAGCGAAACGATTTTTCCGTTAATTTTCGTGCCGACAGGATACCGCTGGTCAATATTTTCCCATGGATGCGGTTGAAGCTGTTTCATACCCAGCGAAATTCGTTTTTTCTCCGCGTCAAAATCAAGAACGACGATGTTGACCAATTGGTCGAGCTTCACGATCTCTGAAGGATGGTTGACACGTCCCCATGAAAGATCGGTAATATGCACAAGACCGTCTACACCGCCGAGATCGACGAACACGCCGAAATCCGTAATTGCCTTAACGTGGCCTTCGAGTATCTGACCTTTCTCAAGACTATCGAGGATGGCTTTACGCTGGCTGGAAAGTTCTTCTTCCACTAACACCTTATGACTGACAACGACATTTTCTGAAGGGTGATTAACTTTCACAACGCGGAAATCCATCTCGCGTCCGATGAACACATCGAAATCACGAACAGGCCGAACATCGATTTGTGAACCCGGTAGGAATGCATCGAGTCCCATAAGATCGACAACGATGCCGCCTTTTGTCCTGCGGACGCAGCGTCCTTTAAGAACTTCACCGGTATCGTGGGATTTAACGACACGTTCCCAGACGCGCATAAAGTCGGCGCGCTTGCGCGAGAGTACGAGTTGACCATCTTTGTCTTCAATACTTTCAAGGAAAACTTCAATTTCATCGCCAATTTTTAAATCTTTAATGTTCGGGAATTCGCTTTTCGCGACTGTGCCTTCTGACTTGAATCCGATATCAACAGCAACATTCGAATCGCCGATATGTACAATGCGTCCTTTAACAATTTCACCTGCATTGATTTTGCCCATTGTACCGGAATAGAGCTGTTCAAGTTGTTTGTATTCTTCTTCGGAATACCCGTGCTCCTCAAACTCCTGCACGGTATTTTTTGTAACTGACATTCAACCTCCAAAACTGCTTCCCGCATTCACGGGATGGCCAAACGAGATGTTCTCCGCTGCCAGCCAACGCGCACCGGCGAACAAAACACTTCGGCTCTTGATTAGTGTGTGATGAGTTCGTGAATTATCTTTGGCTGTGAAACACTCTGCATGTCTTCTTTCATATCCTCAATTCTTGCTTTCACCTGCTCCATCAACCATTGCGGTGTCGATGTTGCTCCGGTGATTCCAACGGTCTCAATTCCCTTAAACCATTCTGTATGAAGCTCCTGCACATTTTCGATGAAACGAATTTGCGGATTCACCGACTTCACAATGTCATACAATACTTTTCCATTTGAACTATGTTTTCCGGCGACGAAGATGATAAGATTATTCGCGGCGGCAAATTCGCGAATTTTCTTCTCGCGTCCTGATACCTGACCACAAATAGTATCTTTCGCAAGAAACTCAATCGCTGTCTCTTCCATGGAATCAACAACAAATTCTTTAATTCGTTTTGACAATTCATCCTTCAGCGCATGGAATGTCGCCTTGTCCATGGTTGTTTGTGAAAACAGAACCGTTTTCCGATCCAGTTTCACCTTTCCCGCTTCATCTAACGATTTGATGACAAGCGCTTCACCGTTTGTATGGCCGACAAGACCAATGACTTCGGCATGCTCTTTCTTGCCAAAAATCACAACTTGATACCCTTCATTATAAAATTTTCGAATACGTTCCTGCACTTTCGTGACAACGGGACACGTGGCATCGACAAGTGTGATTCCAAGTTCCTTCGCACGCTTGTATGTATCAGGCGGTTCTCCGTGTGCTCGAATAAGAATTCTTGCACCTCGAAGTTTTTCCAAATCGTTATGCGAGATCGTTTCAAGACCTTTCTTTCGAAGACGCTCGATCTCCACAGGATTATGAATAACGTCTCCCAGTGAATACAGCTTTTCACCAGCGGCAATCTCCTTCTCCGCAATATCTATCGTTCGAACAACTCCCCAACAGAATCCGGAAAAATTATCGACAGACACTTTCATAAGACTGTTTCTTTTGGGTGGATGGTTTTCTTTGCCCGCGCTACTATGAAATCGACTTGTTCCTTAATGGTCAAGTTGGAAGTATCGAGTTCAATTGCATCCGCTGCTTTCCGCAGCGGACTTATGTCACGTGTCGAATCTTTTCGATCACGCGTTTCGATTTCTTTGATCAATTCCTTTTCTTCCGCTTCAATTCCGCACAGAGCGAGATCTTTCTTTCTTCGCTTCACTCGCTCGTGAACACCGGCAACCATGAAAATCTTTAACTCTGCCAATGGAAGAACGACTGTGCCTATATCCCGGCCTTCAAAGACTACACCGCCCTGGACAGCGATCCTTTGCTGTTCCCGTACCATCACTTCGCGTACGCCTTGATAACTGCTCACAATACTTACGGATCGGTTCACCTGAGGCGTTCTAATTTTATCAGTAATATCGGTACCATCCAAAAACACCTTCGTGGTTGGATTTCCTCCTTCCAGTCGAATGGTGCTCGTCTGTGCAAGTGAGACAATTTTTTCTTTATCGGTCAAATCGAGCTTTTTTTCAAGTGCCTTCAGCGTCAATGCACGATACATTGCACCTGTATCAATATGAAGATATCCTAATTTTTGGGCCACCAATTTTGCTGTTGTACTTTTCCCGGACGCCGCAGGTCCATCAATTGCAATGGTTATCTTCTTTTGCTCTTTTCTATGCATTATGAACTTATAATATAAGAAATTAAACACTTTGGAGCAATGAAGAATTCAATGAGGAATTGTAATTCAACTGAGGAATTCAGTACTTTTATTAAAAATGAATTTTAATATGGATAATCAGATGAAACCGCTTTATGAAAGCTTTGTGGTATATGGAAGCTTTAACGCAAGAAAACATGTTTTCTAATTCATGCTCCGCAGATTTATCGTAAAAGCACCATTTTCTTTTGAAATACATGCTGTTTATTCTGCTCGTCTGTTGCAACAAGACGGTAAATATACATTCCGCTGGCATATCGACTTGCATCGAAGGTTTTCTGATAATATCCCGGCGCCTGCTGCTCGTTCACAAGATTAGTTATCTCTCTCCCGATCGCGTCATATATTTTCAACGACACATTTAATCGTGTCCCTGTTCCGGGCAACTGATATTCGATTGTCGTTGTCGGGTTGAACGGATTTGGATAATTTTGGTATAGCTCGTACGTCGTCGGCGGCGTGATACTGATCTTGATCTCTTTCGTCCAAGTCTGTCCGGTTTTATCCGTGATAGTAAAACGTAGTGTATCTTCCTTATTAACTTTCGCTGATTTGTTAACTGAAAAAGTGAAAGAGGCAGTCTGTTCTTCATTTGCTTTCAAGGTTGTAAGAGTAATGTCCTTCTCTGTAAACTTCAGCCATTCCGGAGTATTGGTTACTTCGACTTTGACTCCTTCTGCCGCCAATACCGAAGTGTTTGCTACTGCAAGATCAATCGTATTCCCCTTCGATGCAAAGGGAACATCATAGCACGTAGCAGCTTCAGTAACTTTTGTAGAAACAGCCGTCAATGATGGCTTATACTGTTGAACTGGCGCAGTGGTTTTTCCAAGCATAATGTCCCGGAGTTCTTTCCACATCTCCTGTCTGAGTTCAGCATATTGTTGCGATTTTATCAAATTAGGCGTGTTAAACTGCTTCAATTTCTCTTGCCATTTTTTTAACGCTATCTGAAATTCAATTTTATTCTTTGCTTTTAACGTTCTCGTATTGGAGATCTGCTGTGCGGTTGCAAGGCTTATGCAGAGCAGTAATGTAATAATGGCTTTTATTCTCCGGTCTATCATCTCTCATCTCCGATCTTTTTCTCAGCCTTCAGCATTTATTTTTTATCAACTGACTGTTGCTTTCTACCATTCTCCGTTCACTCTTATGCTCAAAGACATATAGACTCATCGACTCAAAGACTTATATTCTCATCTGCTCAATGGCTCAACTACTTATTATTCTATGGTAAACTAAACTCCACATTGGGATTCGTCGTAATATCCTGTGCCTTATCCTGCTTCGTCTTACCGGATTGAACTCTGAATGTTATGTTTGCCGGCAATAATTCCTTGGTTGCAATACCATTGACTGTCGTGCCAAATGTTTTCCATCCACTTGCATTATACGTTACAATCGCATTGCTTACTAATTGTCCGGATGAATTGGTAACTCGGACAATGCAGAGAACGGTAGAAAAGTTTACGATATTGCTGGAATCAAGGTTCTGCGTTTTATCGTTATTAATTGAGGCGTATGTCATGCGAAAGTTATATTGATTAGCCAACAATTGTTTCGATGCTATACCGTTTGTCGTGGTTCCAAAGTTCTTCCATCCTCCTGCGTTGTATTGCACTGTGCCTGTATCAAGAGGACTTCCTTGGCTGTTCTGTAACTGAACTATTGTATTGATTGTTTGAAAAACTATTATTGGATTTGTACCTATGTCTTGCTGTTTATCTTTGTTTGCAAAGGCATACGTCATACGGAAGTTATATTTATTTGCCAGCAGTTCTTTCGATGCCATGCCGCTTGTCGTTGTTCCAAAGTTCTTCCATCCTCCTGCATTGTATTGCACTATGCCTGTGTCCATCAAACTACCCTGACTATTCTGTAACTGAACTACTGCATTGACCGTCTGGAACGTTACAACAACATTGGAATCCGTATTCTGTGCTTTCTCATTATTGGCATAGCCGTAGGTGATGCGGAATGTATACTTCACAGGAAGAAGCTCTTTGTTGGTAATCCCGTTTACTGTCGTACCGAAATCTTTCCAGCCACCAGCATTGTATTGCACGACACCTGTATCGAGTGGAAGGCCTTGACCGTTTTTCAGTTGCACGGATACATTGGAAGTCTGGAAGACGACTATAGTATTAGAATCCAAATCCTGTGCCTGGTTTTTGCTGGCTGAGGCATAGGTCATTTTAAAATTATATTTAGCAGGTAACAATTCCTTTTGGACATTACCGTTTGATGTTATACCAAAGTCCTTCCAGCCGCCGGCATTGTATTGCACCACACCTTGGTCGATGAAATTCCCTGAACTGTTTTTTAGTTGAACGCTCGCATTGACAGTTTGAAAGAGAACAACAGCATTAGAGTCGATGTTTTGCTTTTTCTCAATGCTTGCATTGTTATAGGTCATTTTAAATGTGTACTTGATGGGAAGCAGTTCTTTCGTTACAACTCCGTTTGTTGTAGCTCCGAAATCTTTCCAACCGCCGGCATTGTATTGCACAATGCCTGTATCCAATGGATTGCCGCTGCTGGTTTGTAAGTCGGCTGTTACATTTTTTGTCTGGAAGATAATTGTTGTATCATTCTTGACCGGAACATTCGATTTTGTTTGCGTGCCATACTCGTACGTCATACGAAGACTGATCTTTTTGCGTGTGGTAGTGATGGTAAATGTTCCATCGTTATTGTTTGTGACATCTTTCCATGTGCTATCGCGATATTGGAGTGTGCCGTTTGCAAGCAGTGACCCTGTACTGTTGACAAGCTTTATGAATAATCCTGGTAGAGGTGCCGTTGGCAATTGTGCCAATAGATACTCTGTGTTGTAGCGGATGAGGGCATATGCTTCGCTAGTAAGATTCACTGTGCTATCTACATTGACATCTGTTAAAACTCGCTGGAGTGTTGTGCGTGTTGATGTTATATTGTTTTGTCCCAAGCTCGTTTTGGCTAATGCAAAGTAGCCGAGATATTTATTCGCTGTTGGTTGGTCTTTGATCCATCCTAATGTACGGGATTGGGTGGTGTAGCTCATGAGCGTGTCGAGAAAGTTTAAGGGAACAAATTTTTGTACGGTATCCGAAGAACCCAATGTACAGCCTGAGACAGAATTAGTATAGATATCATTACGATATTCTTCATCAGTTGCTATTTGAGTAAACGAACGGAATCCTTGTACATAGTACTTTACTATCATGGGTAGCGAGGTGCTTACCGTTCCAAATCCATATATGGAATGTCCAGGACTTAACGCACCCCAATAGTCGAGTGTAGCATTATAGAACAATCTCCCTTGAAAATATCTTGGATCCGAGGCGATCCAACCATTAGGTGTGTAAACCGAGGATGTATCTTCGAGCTCACCCACATAGATATTATCAATACTTTGCTTACTTGTGGGTTGATTTGTAATAGAATAATTATAAATAAATTTGGTGTTTTCATTAATAACATTGCAACGCATTGAAACGCCCATCAAATCCGCTGGATAAAATTCATTTGCGTTTATTTGATGGGCTGAGGGGAAAAAACCGTATTTACTTCCATCCCAACTATAAGTAATATTCGGAAGAGTGGCAGGATTCAAATTTGGAAAATCTCCTTGCCAAACAGAATCAATCTCACCTCTTATTACTAAAATACTGTTTCGGTTAATATCGACATAATCATACCAACCGCCAGTAGAGACTAGCATCGATTGTTTGGTAGTAGGATCAATATCATTGATCATTTTTCCTCTTGTACCATTCCAACTTAATATCCAGAGATAGGACACACCCGGTCCTTCTCTATAAGTAAGGGTTTGATCATATTCAGCTTCAAGAACATCCACTTCTCCGTCATTATTGATATCCTTCGCAATAAGTAGTTCACTCCCAAAACCAGCTTTTGTACCCGGATAATCATCCCATATAATTTGTCCATTTTTATATATGCCAGTTACTACACTGTCTTTACTTTGCCATCTATGCCAAGCAGAAAATAACACACAACCAGCTAAAGTACCATAAGGATCCGAAATTTCATTAGGAGGAGAGTTCACAATAAGAGAATCCATAATATGATAATATATTTTATAGTTATTCCCATATTTCACTTGGACAGCATTCTCAAGAGCATGCCGAACAACTTTGTTTGGATCATATTTCCTTTCAGAAATTATTTGACCTAACATTTCAGAAATAAATACAACGAAAATTATTATAATGAATATTATTCTTGTTTTCATAACTACCTCATTTCTTTATTGAAGGTAAATATTGAATTGCTCTGGCTAATACATCCCACCCATATAATGGATTTTCGTACTTATCTTTTTCTCCTGGATTGTGTTTCTGTATTGTTGTAGTCCATATGCTCTCAAATCCACCAGGCCATTCGTGAGTTGGAATCGAGCTAACGCCCCCAAGAGATGCTCGCAAATGCTGAAGTGTAAAATCGACATACCGTGGAAATAAGTAGTCATATTCGTTTAACATTTCAGGCGGTAGAGTATTTTCATATCTATCCATAAAAACAGATCCAGGTGTACTATATCTGGAACCAGTCTCTTTAAAAGTATCGATTACTGCGGTAGTATACATCATTTGAATTAATCCATAAGAGGTTACTATTCTCGTTTGCGCAAAATTGTCATAATTTTTTCCTATCGTATTTTTGGGATATTGAATCTCTGCTTGAAGTTTATTGTGAGCTTGCGTACGTGCATCAGCATCCGTAATATTTTTGTTTTTTGATTTAATTTGGGCATACAATATAGCCCAACGCTTTGTCAATATATTACTACCAACAATTTTATCTGGTATATCACCGGTATGATGTTGAACATATTTACTATCCCAATTATTATCCTGAAATAAATATATGCTAATTTTTACCGAAGAAGAATTATATGGATAGGGAACTTCATTAGTATGTAGTGTCGGTAAATCGCCCGTTCCCATAGATGTCTCGGTTACAATAAAAGGCATGCCCTCTGTAAAATATGTTTCTATATCATCCGGGTTGTGTTGCAACCTACTATCCAAAAAGGGTTCATATCGCCAATTAAAAGCAAAATGTGGCAAGGTCTCTTTCTCAATCTGCCCTTTTATTATTTGCGGCGGAATTCCCCACTCACCTGCGTATTTAAAAATCGTGTCATCTAAACAAAGAGGTTTTCCCTTTACATCTGTAATATTAGTGTGCCGAGATTCATTACTAATGTTTGGATCACCTAATATATCAGGTTTCTTTACTTCAATCCCCAGACTTGTTGGTGTGGAATAATTACCTGTAGTCAGTTTCACTGTATAAACAGAATCTTTATGCCAATAGCGTCCCACCAATCTTATCATTCCTGTTGGTAAATCATCCATGTCAATATATGTACCTCCCAAATATTTTGGAAATTTTTTCTCCCAATATACTCCCATTTTCCTGCCTGAAGGTTCTGTTTCAATCAGCAGAGGAGCAACCGGATTATTACCCCAAATGTCACTGCTTACCGCTCCTGCTGGTAATTCTGTCGACGCGGTTTCGTGTATCGTCAACTCACCATTTGTTTCCTGCGTCGCGTAATAGTATTTCGTCTCGCCGAGCAATATCTCACTCCCCTTTACAACAATCGTGTCCTCAAAGACTTTTGATGGATCGGACATAAGTCGGGCACAGATGGCAACAGGAACAGGTTTTTCAGGCTGCTTGCCCATTGCTAGAAACTTGATTTTGCCTGATATAGCATCGCTGAATTTCACACTATCCATCGGTGAATCGAGTGTGTCTATTCTTGTTCCCTTATCATAGATAAATTTTACATATTGTGCGCTATCAACTTCGATAGTCATCAGGGAGTCATCAATCTGCGGATAATAGCGATATAGATCACCATTAGGATATATATTTAGCATTGTGGATGAACCAGAAATGAGTGTATCATCGTCTTGCCATACAGAGAAGCTCATAGGAGTAAGATCGATACCGCAAAGTTCTAATTCTTGGAGATCACCTTCCATATATGCATCGCATTTATCGGCATATGCATCCCTCTTCGCAAATTGAACTTGCATACCAGCACCCGTCCTCGCAGGCTGAGTACAGTTATCATAGGAAAAACTTAGCGTATCTCCTTTGAGAATATATGGAATCCTAATAGGTAAATACGGATCTGTTGAATAAGCAAAATATGCTGTAGAGTTTAAAGGTGTACAACTATGATCGGGTCGTTTATTACAACAATCATAGTCCCCTTCAGATCGAGAATCTCTATAATTTATACAATCTGAAAGCCGGAATACCATAGTTGTATCACGGGCTGTATCACGAAATGCTACAGTAAAAGGACCTTCCGACGGAGCACTATTCTTAGCAGCAATCATTACCCATGCTAAATATGTACCTGAACAATCGGAAATGTAACTTGTAGGGGGAAGTGGTTCGCTACCGTTTATGCTGTATTGAATTTGATTACCAGCCGGTTTTATCTCCACTCGCGATTTAATTTTAACGCTGGATTGCGCCATGAGCTGTGTGGAAAGAAGCATCATAGTAATGAGAATGGAAAACAACCGACGTGTTACAATGGTAGGTGATTGCATAGAGCCCCTCTGCAAATTGGTAAACTGTTTTCTTTATAAATCTGCCGCGCCCCGGAAGTATCATTTGGCGCCGAAACGGCGTAATAAAACTACAGAAAAATGGTACAATAAGATGGGTTAAAAGTCAAGTGTGGTGGTTTTTCTATTCATGTTTAACACAATGAAAAATTCCACGGTTCTTGCATTTTTAACCTTTTAAGAGGACATTCACACTGATCATAATCTATAAAAAACAAATACATACATGAAACTGCACCATATCATCCTCCTCCTTTCATTAACACTGTTAGGATGTGGAGCGACACGCACTGTTATTGTGCCACGCGATCCGTTAACACAATTAAGGAAAAACATTAATTCCATTCTCGCAGACTCTCTCTTCATTCCTGCACGTGTCAGCATCAAAGTTGTATCGCTTGAGAATGGAAATGTCCTCTATGATCATGACAGCAAAGCGCTGATGAATCCTGGATCAAACGTGAAGTTGCTCACGTCCGCCGCCGCTTTGTCGATACTAGATACAAATTATCAATTTAAGACGGCAGTGTTCGTTGAGGACTCTCCTACTGATGGTATTCTTGCCGGCAATATCTATGTAAAAGGATATGGAGATCCGGATTTAAAGACTTCAGATTTAGACTCTTTGGCAAATTCAGTCCGTCGAATGGGAATCACGAGTATTGAGGGCAATATCATTGTTGACGATTCATTCTTCGATGACAACTATTGGGGTGCCGGCTGGACTTGGGATGATGAATCTGATCCGGATGCACCATACATCAATGCACTTTCTGTGAATAAGAACTGTATCAGCATCACATTGTTAGCCGATTCAACCACAATATATCCCTATGTTGAACCGATGACAGATTTTGTCACAGTAATCAACAGAGCAAAATTAACAACCGACAGCATTCGCACTCCTTTGAAAATCAAACGCCTGTATCTCAATAATCCTAATACCATTTTAACAGAAGGTGAACTTTCTTTGTTTAGTCAAATTACTCAGAAGTTTTCGCTCCGCCGCCCTGAGTATTATACAGGAACGCTTTTAAAAGAATCATTCCGGCATGCGGGAATTTTTGTGTATGGAAATGTTGTGAATGGTGTGACTCCGATCGGCCTCCGTGAAATTGCACAGCATTACCAGCCAATAGAAAAAATGATCACAAATATGAATAAAGTGAGTGATAATCTCTCAGCAGAAAATGCACTCAAGGTCTTAGGAACTACCATGAATGGTGTCCCCGGTTCCGCGAAAAGTGGAATATTCGTCATAAAACGCTTCCTGTCTAACTTGGGAATCGACACATCGAAACTCTCTATTGTCGATGGATCGGGTGTGTCACGGTATAATCTTTTATCCGCCGATCAACTTGTACAATTTCTAACAGTGATGTACAAACAGCCCAGAATATTCCCGATCTTTTACAATTCTTTACCTCTTGCCGGCGTTGACGGAACTCTCGCACGAAGGATGACCACGTATCCTGCTGCTTGCAATTTACGTGCGAAAACCGGAACGCTGAATGGTGTGAGTTGTTTATCAGGGTATGTTCTAACACGCGATGGAGAGATGCTGGTGTTTTCTATGATGATGCAGAATTTTATTACATCGGTCACCAATTATCAGCAAGTGCAGGATAGAATTGGCGCATTATTAGCCGGATTTAGTCGAAGAAATACAAATCAACAAGGTTTAGTAAAATAAAACAAACACATTTTTTTGTCTTAGCATTCTTCCACTTCTGCGAGTGAGTTACTTTATGAGTAATACACAAACATCTTCCTTTGGGTTATACGAAGCCACTCGTATTCTTGTACCCGGTTTTTACTTTGCATCGCTCTCTGCGATGTTCTTCTATTCTTTTGTGTCCCGCTATATTTCGTTTCCTCTTGAGCACGGATATTGGATTGTTCTGTTTTTATTTCTTGTGCTTGTCTCAGGATTGACTATGTATGCAAAAGAAACAACAAAGCGCCGGCGTGCCTTTGTCGAGAACCAGCCAAGTGCATTCCTTCAAGATATCGTCCGTCACTATTCTGCCACGAGTATCCTGAATGAAGCGGAAGCACGACAGTTATACTTTTACATTCTCAACCATTTTATTCCTCCCGCATTTCATGAAAAAATATTCTTCTTTGGCACAGTGTATCATATCATGAATCAAATACGTCGTACCTCTTTTTGGTTTGCTATCCTGTCCATCATATGTCTTGCTGTACAGATAGCCCTGGGCATAGCGCTTGTGGATCAGCAAGGATTGATCTTTTTCTGCCTGCTTGTCTGTCTGACTTATTTCTTGAATGTTAAATACAATAAAGCTGATAGGAAAATGCAGGAAAATTATCAGGACCAAATATTCTGGCTGCAGATGAATGGTGAAATCATCAAGGATCTTTTTCAGAAGTACGATCTTTCGAAAAAAGGTACACTCCCATGAAATCTCGCAAGTGGTGTCAGATTTCCGTTCGAATAGATGAGCCCTATCAGGACTTACTTGTCGGTCAATTGGCATTACTTGGTTTTACAGGTTTCGTTCAAGAAGAGAAATCCCTCAATTGTTTTATTTCAATAAATAAATGGACTTCCTCGATTCGGGCAAAATTTCAGAAAACGCTGGAACGGTTCAAGTTTGAGTTTCCCGTTGTTGATCTGTCCTTTACGGTCAAATCAATACGCGAAGAGAATTGGAATAAAACATGGGAAAAACAAACCGGGATTGTTGAAGCAACACCGCGAATAATCATCAAACCATCTTGGAAGAAATTACCAAAGCATTATCGCAACAAAATAGTTCTCCACGTCGATCCAAAGATGTCGTTTGGCACCGGACATCATGAAACAACCCGATTAAGTCTCAGCCTGCTTGAACGGTTTTTGCAGCCGAAGATGAAAGTTATTGATTTCGGCTGTGGAACCGGCGTTCTCGGCATTGCTTGTGTAAAGTTAGGCGCAAAATCCGTCGTAGCAGTTGATAACGATCCATGGGCAATCGAAAACACACGAGAGAATATAAAGAGAAACAATGTTCAACGACGGATGACAGTGCGGTTAGGAAACGTGAGTGCTATTCCGCGTTCAAAATATGATCTTATTGTAGCGAATATTGATTTTCCTACGATTTCTCGATTCATCAAGTCAATTGTTGACCGAATTCGTAAGGATGGCATATTCATTCTTTCGGGTATTCTCACAAGCGATATGCCTGCTTTACTTTCTTTGTTTGAAAAGAATCTGCTCGTCCCAGTGAAGCTTGACAATGAGAACGAATGGACAGCAGTCGCGCTTCGCAGAGTCCTATGATGCGTCTTGCTTCCATCGATATTGGAACAAATACCATCCTGATGCTTGTCGCAGATGTTGAAAGAAATGGCACTCTTTCTATTGTGAGAGATGAACATTTTATTGCTCGGCTTGGTAAAGGTGTCGATGAACATGGTTTTATTCAAAAAGAAACTTTCCAACGTGTTCGAAGAATTCTGTTGCAACTCAAAAGTATTGCCGACTCCCATGGAGTTCAACATCTCGCAGCATGCGGTACGAGTGCACTTCGCGACGCAGCAAATCGGCAGGAGTTCATCGATTTCATACGAGAGCATCTGTCTATCGATATCAAGATACTTACCGGGCAGGAAGAAGCAGAAGCAACGTATCTTGGAGCTGTATCAGAATATCTGGAGGACTCTCCTTCCGGAGAATTTGCCGTACTTGATATTGGCGGCGGAAGCACAGAGCTTGTTTCTGGAACCGGATCAAACGTCTCATCTGCTGCCAGCATAGATATTGGCAGTGTCCGGCTTACCGAGCGAATTTTAAAAAATAGTCCTCCCGATACCACCGCTCTTGAGAATGCGGTGAAACTCGTTCAAAACCACCTTCACCATATTTCGCCTCTTCCATCTGCAACAACGCTGATCGGAGTAGCAGGCACACTCACAACATTAGCCGCACTTGACCTTCAACTTAAAACATTTGATAAAACTTTGATCAATCGCTGTGTACTCACGACGGAAACCATTGAACGAATATTTCAAGAGCTAAGACATCTCACACTGGACCAGATCAGAAGCTATTCTCAGATCCACCCTTCCCGCGCCGATATACTCCTTGCCGGAATTCTCATTTTGTTGGAGACATTACACAAAGTAAACCTATCTCAAATAACTGTGAGCGATCGCGGCTTGCGCTATGGCATTTTGTTACAAACGGCACGCACACTCATAAACGTTTGACTCTCTTCCAGTCTGTACATAAAAAAAAACCGGCAGATCCTCTACCGGTTTTTCATATCGCAGTGCATGCTCATGTAATTATCTTATCGCCGATTCCAACGATCCCTTGCAACATCACGCATCAATTCCCTCAGATTTTTGTTGAAATTGCGTTCAAAGACGATAAATTGAGACAGCTGTTTCAATGACAGGATATTTCTCAGTTCTTCAATAAACTTCGTGCGCTCTTCCAGCACTTTTTCCTCGCTCATACCAATGTCTTTAATAATATTTTCTATAGCTGCATCGTTTGAATTTGATTTGCTCAACTTCTGAAGTTGATCTATCAACTCATTTCGTTCCCTCCCTATGGCGCGTATATTCTCTTCGTGTTTATCGTAACGTGCAAAAAAACGAATCGACGCCTCTTCATTCATTTGAACAACTTCCATAAGACGCAGTTTTTTATACTGGGCAATACGCTCTGCAGCAGGCCCATGCATAGGTAGTTGATCTTGAGCAATTATCTTTGTTATCATGAAGAAAATTGAGATCAATAATAGATTCGGTGCTCGAATAATCCTCATAGCATTTCCCTTTCTGAAAGCTCTGACAATAATTGCTCCGCCTGTTCTCTATTCAATCCTGAGAGAACTCCGTCAATATCCATGTCCACTATCTCATCACCCTCGATTTGCTTCAAGAGAGCCTCTCTAATAAAATGATCGCCTTGCAGGTGTTCGGCGATGCCTTCAGAGACAACTTCTTGATTCGATAACACATTCGAGCTGGCATATTCATTTGAAACCGCTTGTACTACTTCATCTGCGGAATAATCCTTTACTGCTTGAAAGAGAGCATCAGTCTGTTCATGCTCGGATGAAGAATCTGAAGGTATTCTGATCAAGAGGATCAAAAACAACGCAGAAACTGCGAGCGGAAATATAAATCTCGGAGTAAACTTTCTATCACTCCAGAGAGAGTCACGATGACCCATGAGACGTTTCTGCACACGAGGAAGAATGGTGGAATAATACGCTGAACTTGGCGATACCTTCTGACTATGCTGTAGTGCATCATACGCAGCTTTCAACTCGTTGTAATGATTTTGACATTCAGAACATTGCCGTAAATGCAAGCGAACCTGATCGCGATCATATTCATCCAAATGTCCCGTAATATAATCCATCAAGAAATATTTAATGTGCTCTGTGTGCACGGTTCACAAATTCTCCAATTTTCTTTACAGCATGAAAATAATTTGCTTTCAGCCCGCCAACCGATGTCTTTAATATTTTTGAAATGTCTTCATACGGTAATTCTTCGTAATAGCGAAGAATAAAAACAGCTTTTTGTTTTTCAGGAAGCCGCTGTATGGCTTCTTCGATAAGTTGTTTTTGCTCACTCTGCTCATATTGCTTGTCCGGCTGTTCACTCTCTTCACTCGGATAATCAAAGAACTCATCAATTCTTAAGAAATCTTTTATTCGTTGTTTACGAATTGTATTGAGTGAGACATTGACCGTTATCCGGTAGAGCCATGTATAAACACCTGACTCGCCTCGAAAATCGTTGAGTGCTCTATACACCTTCAAGAATACTTCTTGAACAATATCATCAGCTTGATCATGATCATTCACGAATCGATGTGCGATCCAATAGACCTTTTCTTGATATCGTCGTACTAACTCGTTAAATGAAGCCTCATTGCCCTTCTGGAATGATTCAACAAGTTCTAGGTCATTTGAGACGCCCATGAGTCATGCTTATGTCAATAATTTGACACTAAGGAATCTTACAAGTTTAATTCTATTATGAATATACGAGTCATCACCAAAGCCCTAAACTAGCACCTATGGTCCATTCAAACTGTCGAGCACGATTTTGAGATGGATCTGCTTCATCTTCGATCGTACGTACCCGACCTTTGAAATGAACGAAAATATCACGAATTGGCTGATAGAGCAAAGTTAATCCGGTTGAACGCTCGACATGTAGTGGCCCAAAAAGAAATGTCCAATTGCCTTGATCGTTAGAATATTGATCGAGAATAGAAAGAGTTCCACCTTTTCGAAATATTTCACCAAATGCTGTCAAATGCAATGCATGCATGGGTGTAAAACCTAATTCCAAAAAAAGGTTATCGGCATTTTGCCCCATCCAATTTCCTAGAACGAATCCATTATTTGTATATATGTCAGCAGGAATATTGTGATTGTATGCTGCCGGATTCACACGACTATATTCGAGTGTCATATCGATATTCGTGCTGGGGAGGTCGAATACCCGAATGCCAGTAGTGAAAGCAACTTGTCGATGAGAAAGATTGGGGTCAAATAATTTGTCGGTATTCAATTCATCAATGAATAACGATACATAGGCATTTACATTCTTTATTATATTTAAATCCAAGCTTCCAAAAAGTTGGCAATTGTCTTTATCGCCATTATAATGCTCGGCGGCTTTAAAGAACATGACAGGAATAAGATAAATCAATAACGGGCCACGATCACTGTACACTACCGACTCTCCAAGCGAAAAGTCGACGCCATTCCATAATGATATTTCAAGCTGATGTGCTGCAATGTATTTCGCATGCTCTATATCGCGAAATTTTAAATAAGCCGGATTGACATAGGTGATAGAGTATGACCTGGAAGAATCTGTCACGTTAGAATTCAACTCACCATGAAAATAGATAAAGTCAATGTCCTTTGATATTGGTACACGCATTTTAATTTGTGGATACGATGGGGCATTATCGGAGAAGATTACCGTTCCATTTTTTCCATAACCCCATATATTATTCATTTTTTCTAATGAAAATGTAAATGAACCGATTTGCCAACTCAACTGCGCATTGATTTCATCATACTGAACTTGATTCGTTCCGTTTATTTGCGATAGAATGACACCGCGCAAAGGAGTCTTCACACGTTTATAGTATTCATTATCCGCACTTGAAAGCCCAGGAAAATGATCAAGCTGATCATCGTTGAACCGGCTATAATTAATATTGTCGCCTTTTTCCAGATTATCGACTATGTTAAAATAAAATCCAACAGTAGTAAAAACATATCCATAAGCCTTAAAACCTTGCGAACGATACGATGTCGACTGATTGCTCACGAACATTCGCGAAAGGCTATAATTGATATCAAAGTTCAGCACGCCTTCCGTTAAATCTTGCGAATAGATATGCCAACGTGTTTCACTTGGTTCTGCATCACCAGAGATTTTCAGTATCTCATAATTAAATTCTGTTTTCAGGAATTCATACGTCTCCCTTTCAACTCTGGTCATTTCATCAACGTGTTTTTCCAAAGTAAGGAACGCAGAAGCAAGCTGTATTCGTGATAGAGGTCTGGCGGCATCCTTGTACTCGATGAGAAGCTGACGCGCTTCCATCCTCTTGAGAAAATCATATACTTCATGTTGTACCGGTACATACACAGACTGTGCGTGCACTATCAATCTCAGTACTACGAATAGTATGATACTCCTGAAAAAAATTCGATTCATCCAATTTCCTTTTTTGTTTTGTGATCTAATGTACATGTCGCCACAACTCGCGCCATGAATGTATTTCTTCCACTTTTGGATAGCTTGCGGGTGCTTTCCCAGTTATAAGGTATTTTACATCGCAATACATATGAAAAAAAACTGTCGTAAGTAAATTCTTTTCCAATCTCCGTGTTGAAACCAACGCACGAGCTTTCTTATTAACGGTACAGAATCCTCGATGTGACATTCTTCTGCTCAAATCAAGGTCCTCAACAATTCCAAAATCTTCCCGAAACCCACCGACCTCTGTAAATCCCGCGCGTCTATACGCTACACAAATTCCTGGAAATAGTGACAATCCAAAGAAATCGAACAATCGAACCATACCATACGTGCTTCGATACACAAAGCGCTGCAACATACCCCCGTCACTTGGTTTTGCTACGCCAGTCATACCGATAATCGCCGGATTTGAAAATTCCTGATGACAATGACTGAGAAAATCTTGATCCAAAGTTGCATCTGCATCGACAAAAATGAGAATATCTCCACGTGCTTTTTTCGCACCGACATTACGACCGTAGGCAATTCCTTTCCGATCTTCCACCAGAACGCTCTCTGCATAGTGACATGCAATGTCTACGGTGTGATCCGTTGAACGCGCATCTGAAACAATAATTTCAAATTCTGTTCGTTTATATCGTTGGTCACCTATTGATCGAAGACATTTTTCGATACATCCTTCTTCCATATAGGTGGGAACAATAATTGAGAACTCCATCGAATCTCTCTACCGAACCTTCACAAGTTTCCGGATAATTTCTGTGGCCGATCCAATACTCTTGAGTTGCAAAATATTCATGATGCGCTCCACGAATAGTTAGTGAAGGATAGAATTGTACCAGACTCCTTCTTGCCTTCTCTGATACACTTTCTTCTGCACCGAGATGTCCACCGTCTCGTGTTCCCTACTGGCTTTTTTTTGCAGAGGAAGATTTCTTTGCAAGCGATGACTCGAGTGAATATTCGCGCACGAATCGTTTCACACGCCTAACTTCATCTTAAAATATTTCAACGTTCTCTGCAATCCTTCATGCCTGCGTACCTTCGGTTCCCACCCAAGCAGCTCCTTCGCTTTTGTAATATCCGGCTGGCGTACTTTGGGATCATCTTCAGGAAGGTCTTGGAAGATTATTTTACTGCGGCTTCCGGTCAGTTGGATTATTTCTTTCGCAAGTTCCAGCATGGTTACTTCTTCCGGATTCCCAATATTCATCGGCATGTCATAATCGGACATCATAAGGCGGTACATGCCATCGATGAGATCCGAAACATAACAGACACTTCTTGTCTGACTGCCGTCTCCGAAGACCGTCACATCTTCATTCTGAATCGCTTGCGACAAAAAAGCGGGAATTGCACGCCCATCGTTCAAACGCATACGCTCACCATAGGTGTTGAAGATGCGTACAATTCGTGTCTCAACACCATGGTACCTATGATACGCCATCGTCATTGCTTCAGCAAACCGTTTCGCTTCATCATACACGCCGCGCGGCCCAACGGGATTCACATTTCCCCAGTAACTTTCCTTCTGTGGATGAATCAATGGATCTCCATACACTTCAGAGGTGGAAGCGATGAAGAAGCGGGCACCTTTTGCCTTTGCGAGGCCAAGAGCTTTGTGCGTTCCTAAGGAACCGACTTTCAGTGTTTGAATGGGGACTTTCAGATAATCGATGGGACTTGCAGGTGACGCAAAATGAAAAATAAAATCTAACTTGCCGTCAATAAAAAGATAATTGGTGACATCATAGTTGAGAAAGCTAAAATTGGAATTTCCCATCAAATGACTGATATTGGCAATATCACCGGTAATAAGGTTGTCAAGACACACTACCTGATGACCTTCCGCAAGAAGTCGATCGCATAAATGCGAACCAAGAAACCCCGCTCCACCTGTAACCAGTGATCGTATCATTTGTTCTCCAGATACCATTGGATAGTTTTTCGTATCCCCTCGCGCAATGGGGTTTTTGCTTTCCAGCCAAGTTGATGGATTTTTGAAACATCCAATAATTTTTGCGGTGTACCATCGGGTTTTGTCGGATCGAATACGATCGTGCCGTTATATTCCACTTCTTCTTTGATGATGTTTGCGAGTTCAAGAATTGTCACGTCTTCGCCGATGCCAATGTTGACGATCTCACTGCCATTATACTGATTCATCAAGAAGACGCATGCATCTGCGAGGTCATCGACAAAGAGAAATTCACGCTTTGGCGAACCTGTCCCCCACACAGTGACCGAAGGTGTACCTTCTTTCCTTGCTTCGATAAATTTCCTTATCAGTGCAGGCAGCACATGAGAACTTTTCAAATCGAAGTTATCATGCAGTCCGTACAAATTTGTCGGCATCACGGAAATATAGTTTGTCCCGTACTGGCGATTATACGCCTGACACATTTCGATTCCGGCAATCTTCGCTATCGCATAAGGCTCGTTGGTCGGCTCCAATTTTCCATCCAGAAACGAATCTTCCTTTATCGGTTGGGGAGCAAATTTCGGATAGATGCATGAGCTTCCCAAAAAACAAAGTTTTTTCACGCCGGATTGGTATGCGGCATGAATAATGTTGGTTTGAATCTGAAGATTGATATAAATAAAATCAGCAGGATATGTATTATTCGCATGAATCCCGCCCACTTTGGCAGCTGCAAGAAAAACATAATCCGGTTTCTCCTGCTGCATCAGTGACTCGACAAGAGATTGTTTTGTTAAATCGAGTTCTTCTATCGTGCGTAAGAGAAATCGAGAATACCCTTGTGCTTGCAGAGAGCGCAGAATCGCCGACCCTACTAATCCGGTATGGCCTGCGATATATATTTTATCAGAATGATTCATGAATGAGTTCGTTGGGTGTTGGTTCTTTGTGCTTGGTTCTTTGTACTGAGTTATGTGTGCTTGTTACTTTTTAATAAGTATTGGATAAATCCACCGATAAGATTTTTAATATCTTTTGTTGCTATAAATAATTCATCAAATTCTTTTTGTGTAACATATCGGCAATCAACGACAACGTACAAGAGCGATTGGACTTCAGAAGTTGACCTGTAAGCATAATTCAAAAAAAGAATAAAACTTTTCTTCGATCCCGAATCAAATCCCTCCGCAATATTTGCCATAATAGAAACTGATGCACGTTGAATCTGGTCTCTTAGTCCAAAATCTTTTGCTAAACCTCCTTTGGCTGTCAGGCCATATATTCGCGATGTCAACTCACGGGACTTTTTCCATGATTCAATATCTTCAAATCTTTCAATCTTCAATTTTCATCATTCTCTTATTGAACAAAGAACTACCCAACTACGAACCAAGAACTAATAAACTACGAACTATCTAACTACGAACTAATAACCTCTTTTCTTCACTTTTTCGAAATCTGCATGTGCCATCATTTTTGCTAATTCGCGAAATGCTGTCTTCGGCACCCATCCTAATTTATTTTTTGCTTTCGTGGCATCTCCTATAAGTAATTCAACCTCTGTCGGACGATAATAACGCGGATCGACTTCTACGAGTGTCTGGCTGTCTTTTTTCGATATTCCGATTTCATTTTCCTTTTCACCTTTCCACACCAAATCCATTTCCAGTTCTGTAAACACTGTCTCAATGAATTCTTTCACAGAATGCGTCTCACCTGTTGCAAGCACAAAATCCTCCGGTTCATTCTGCTGCAATATACGCCACATACCTTCACAATATTCCGGTGCATATCCCCAATCGCGTTTTGCGTGGAGATTTCCTATCGTCAGCTTCTTCTGTAATCCGAGTTTTATTCTCGCAGCGGCGAGCGTAATCTTTCTCGTCACAAAAGTTTCACCGCGCCGTGGTGATTCATGATTAAAAAGGATGCCATTGCAGGCATATAGCCCATATGCTTCACGATAATTGATGATGATCCAGTACCCGTACAACTTTGCCACGCCGTACGGACTGCGGGGATAGAACGGCGTGCGCTCTGTTTGCGGCACCTCCTGCGCTTTGCCGAACAATTCGCTTGTCGAAGCCTGATAAAACCGCGTTCGAACTCCCGTCTCCCGAATCGCATCCAAGAACCGCAGTGTCCCTACAGCATCCACCTCAGCCGTATACTCAGGAACCTCAAATGAGACTTTCACATGGCTTTGTGCGGCAAGATTATAAATTTCCTCAGGTTCAACTTTTTCGAGGAGACGGTTGAGGTTGCTTGTATCCGTCACATCGCCATAATGCAGGAACATCCGGCTGCCGTATATTTTGGGATTATTGTAAAGATGATCAATACGGCCTGTATTGAATGAACTGCTGCGGCGAATGATTCCGTGTACTTCATATCCTTTTTCAAGTAGGAGTTCCAAAAGATAGGAACCATCCTGGCCAGTGATACCGGTAATAAGTGCTTTTTTCATTGTCTTCGTAGTGAATAATGAACAGAAAATAGTTAATTGTGAATAGTTGATAATTATTTGTGAACAGTTAATTGTGAATAGTGAATAGTTTTTACTGGTTACTCTTTACTGTTTACTCTTTACTGTTTACTGTTTACTCTTTACTGTTTACTCTTTACTGTTTACTCTTCACTGTCTACTCTTTACTGATTTTTCTTCTTTAATTTTACCTGTTCTTCCACCCACGGATAGGTCAGTTTAATCCCATCTTCAAGATAAACCTTTGCTTTCCAGCCAAGCGAGAATATTCGTTCATTTGAGAAATTGCGCGATTGAACTCCAACCGGACCTTTTACATGTTTGATAATGATTTTCTTTCCTGCAACCTTAGCGACTGTGTTGGCGAGTTCATCTACTGTCACATACTGCGGGCATCCGATATTCACGGCTCCCTTCAAATCCGAATGCATCAAGAGATAAATACCATCGACCATATCGCTCACGTAGGTATAAGAACGAACTGCTGTGCCGTCTCCCCAGACTTCAATTGCGCCGCCATTTTCGGCTTCCGCTACTTTGCGAGACATTGCAGCAGGAGCTTTTTCCCGCCCGCCTGTCCAGGTACCTTCCGGACCGTAGCAATTTTGAAACCTCGCAATTCGCACCTGCATTCCATACCGGCGTTCATACGCCATGGCAATACGCTCAGAATAAAGTTTCTCCCAGCCGTATTCGTTATCGGGATGTGCAGGAATTGCCTGATCTTCCGACATCTCAGGCTCGCCCGGTTTCATATCACGATAGACACAGACAGAAGAGGAAAAGAAATAGCGGGGTACACCCATTTTCGCCGCGAGATCCGTCATATAAATATTAACAAGCGCGCTATTGTGCATGATCTCGGTTTCAGCGGAATGAATAAAGCCCATTCCACCCATATCTGCCGCGAGTTGATATACTTCATCAAATGTACCGCCATCGACCGTAAGTGCTGTACGACAATTTTCTTCGATCCTCAGATCCAGCAAGAGAAATTCATCCGCCGCTTTCGGCGACCATTCGTGCGGCTTGATATCGACGCTGCGAACCCAGTAGCCTTCTTTTTTGAGTTTCTTTACAAGATGACAGCCAATAAAACCTCCTGCACCGCATACTAAAGCTTTTTTCATGTGTTCTTAGTGAATGGTGAAGAGTAAAGAGTGAATTGGAAATAGTTGTTCGTTAAGAGTGAATAGTAAAGAGTGAATTGTGAATAGTAAATAGTTGATAGAATAGTTAGTCTTCATTTTTTAATTTTCTTGACAATCCAGCAAGCAGTTTTTGAATTTCGATCATTTGAGTTCCAATTCGCTGATAACGTGCATTATCAATATGATTTAATCTCATGGATATTTCTATTTGAGTATCAATTTCACTCAACGATGCTTGAGCGATGTTTAAGAAATGCAACTTATCATTCCGTGATTTTCTTGTTAAACCTTCTGCAATATTTGAAGGAACCGATATGGGGCAGCCCGCCTCAACTGTGATTTTAAGCCATATTCTTCATCCCGAGGAAATGTCTTTGTTTCTTCATAAATCAATGTGACCAATGCAATACTTTTCTTCCATGCTTCCAATTTCTTGTGCGGTCGCTCATTGAGCACAGTCATTTCCTCCCATCTTTTTCCTCTTCTCTCTTTACTGCTTACTGTTCTCTGTTTACCGTTTACTCTTCACCGTTTACTTTATTTTCCGGCCAATTCCATAATATGTAAACCCTGCATCCTGAACTTCCTGAGGATCGTAGATATTTCTTCCATCAAAAATAACCGGTGTCTTCATCAACGACTTCATACGTGAAAATTCTGGTGTTCGAAATTCATTCCATTCCGTTACAACGACCAGTGCGTCTGCATTCTTCAATGCAGCGTATGCCGACTTGCTAAATTGTACTTGAGTGCCATAGATCTTCTTTGCATTTGGCATCGCAACCGGATCGTGAACCTTTACCGTCACTCCTTCTTGCAACAAATTTGACACGAGAACGGATGATGGCGCATCACGAATATCATCGGTTTGAGGTTTGAATGCAATTCCCCAGACCGCAATAGTTTTCCCTTTCAGTTTTCCTGCGAAATGCGTTTTGAGCTTTGTGAAGATCACTTTCTTTTGATCTTCATTGATGCGGTCTACCATCTCAAGAATTCGTAATGTATGCCCGTGCATTCCGGACGTTTTGACTAATGCCTTGACATCCTTCGGAAAGCACGAGCCGCCATATCCGATTCCTGCAAACAAAAATTTCTTTCCGATCCGCGGGTCGCTTCCGATTCCCTTCCGTATCCATTCTATGTCCGCACCTACTTTTTCACAAAGGTTTGCAAGATCGTTCATAAATGTTATCTTTGTTGCGAGAAATGAATTTGCTGCATATTTTGTCAACTCTGCGCTTTTTTCATCCATCACGATGATAGGATTACCGGTACGGACAAAAGGTTCGTAGAGTTCAGCCATGACCTCCGCGGTTTTCTTATCACTTGTCCCGATAATGATACGATCCGGCCTCAAGGAATCTTGAAGCGCCGACCCCTCTTTGAGGAATTCCGGATTGGACACGACCTGTACGTTGTATTTCCCTCTTTTCTCAAATATTTGTCTCATTTTTTCTACTGTGCCGACCGGGACTGTACTTTTGCTGACAACGATTTTCGCTTCATTCAAATAATCTGCTATCGCCTTTGATACTTCCATCACATGCGTAAGGTCGGCAGAGCCGTCTTCCGATTGCGGAGTTGGAAGACAGAGAAAAATAACTTGAGACTTCTCGACCGCAAATTTCAAATTCGTCGAAAACACCAAGCGCCCGTCTTTCACGTTTCGCTTTACTACCTCCTCAAGGCCCGGTTCATAGATCGGAATGATCCCCTTTTTGAGGTTATGGATCTTCTTTTTATCAATATCCATGCAAATAACGTTGTTCCCTGTGTCTGCAAAACAGACGCCCTGCACAAGTCCGACATAACCGGTTCCAATAATGGAGATTCTCATAATAAATTGTAAATAATTAAGAGTTAATGGTGAATCATTAATAGTAAATAGTGAACAGTGAATAGTAAATAATGAACAGCAATCAATCAAAATTTGCCATCATGGAGTACGATATCACTCCAAAAACAACCATATGATTAATAACTTTACGGAATAATTGACAGAAAGTAAAGAAGTGAAATCGGTGGGCAGTGAAGAGTGAATGGTGAATAGCGAATGATGAATAATGAATGGTGAAGAGTGAATGATGAAGAGCGAATGGTGAATAGTTAAGAGTTAAGAGTGAAGAGTGAAGAGTCAGTAGTGAGCAGGAAAGAGTGAATAGTAAATAGACTCTTGTGCAATAGTAAGGCAATGCAGTTGTACTTTTCTTCCATGCCTCCAATTTCTTGTGCGGCCGCTCATGAGCACAGATTTTTTCGCTTTACTATTCTCTATTTACTCTTCACCGTTTACTATTTACTGCTTTTCCACCAAAGATTCAAAGAGCTCTTCGTACTGATCCGTAATTTTCTCCCATGTATATTTTTCAACAATTCTATTTTGCGATTTTGCACGATAGACCTCGCGAGCGGCAGGATGATGATCGATGAAATCGATAAGACGTGAAAGATTTTGTGGATCTTTGTTGAAGTAGAGTCCGTATTCATCTTCATCAAGCACTTCACGATTAAAAACATTGTCCAATGCAAGAATACAGCATCCGGAAGCAAGCGCCATAAGTAGTGTAGGATTCGTTCCGCCATATCCGTGGCCATGAATATAGGCATAAGCATTGGTATACAATTCGCTCAGGAGAGAAGCATCCGTCACATACCCTGTGAAAATGATCCGCGGATTTCTCATCTGTTTTATCGACTGCGCATAACGATCCTTAGACGGTACATCGCCCACGATAACAAGCTTCTTTTGAGTCTCTGAACTCAGAAATTCCTGAACAATGAGGGATACATTGTTATCAGGTACCAATCTGCCGACAACAAGATAATACTCCTCTGGAATTAAATCATATTTCTGAATCAGCGCCGGTTTATAGCTGCCGGAAAGATTTGCACCGTAAGCAATAACGACGCTACGAACTTTAAATTCAGTTTTATAAATCTCAGCCATTCGTTCTGAGTCCGCAACAATGACGTCAAAATATTTCGTTGCAAGCATTGAAGCTATATAGGAATATTTGGCACCCAGACCCTTCCATTTGGGACGAAGCCATTCCAGGCCGTCTACATTGATGACTGTACGCTTTTTAAACAATTTGGTTATGAAGCCAAAAGGACCATTTACTGAATTGACATAGAAGACTATTTCATTCGATGTAAAAATGACGTGAAGAGTGGAAAGAAAAGAGTGTGTTACTTGATCTAAGGTCTTGGATTCAATACCCGGGATGTACACGAGCATGATGTCTTCAAACGTAGATGGCCGAACAATAAAAAGACTTCTATGACAATAGATTGTGACTTCATGCCCGCGCGCAACTAAGCGAAGTGCAAGTTCCGAAACAAATGTTTCGTATCCGCCGTACACAAGAGGATATCCTTTAGAACCGATAATTGCAATTTTCACGGTTAGTGCTATCGAGTTTTAATGACTTTTGCCGGTACACCTGCAACAACAGATTTTTTTATACATCTTTAGTTACAACTGACCCTGCGGCAATGCCACATCCATGAGCAATAGTTATACCACCAAGAATTGTTGAAGATCCACCTATCCGATAATTATCTCCTATCTCCACTCCACTTCTCACTTATCCCTCTTTGCTGTTCGCTGTTAATTATTAACTGCCTTCTTTCCACTCTTCTCAGCCGAAGGCTGATGCGCCTCAGGCGCAATTTATCACTTCTCACTTATCGCTCTTTCCTCTTCTCTCTTCTCTGTTCACTCTTTACAGTTTTCTATTCACTCTTCACAGTTCACTGTTTCCTCTTTTCCACTCTTTCCTATTCTCTATGTACTCTTCACTTTTCAGTAGGCTCCTTTTCCGAAAAGCACTACCGGTATGGTCGCGAAGATGATCTCTAAATCAAGCATATGCGATTGATTTTCGATATAGTAAAGATCGAGCCAGATCATTTCTCGAAAACAAATTTTGCTTCTTCCTGATATTTGCCACAATCCAGTGATGCCGGGTTTTAATTTCTCTCGATCTTTGATCGATTCCCAAAAATTCTTTGATTCATTTATCTTTTCCAAATCTACGACAGGCAAAGGTCTCGGACCGACAATGCTCATCTCCCCTTTAACCACATTGAGTAACTGCGGTAATTCATCAATGCTGAGTTTTCTAATGATCTTGCCAACCTTTGTCATGCGCGGATCATTTATTATTTTAAAAAGTGCCCCATCCAACTCGTTCATTTCGCATAGCGATTCCTTCATCGCATCTGCATCTTTGATCATGCTGCGAAATTTATAAAAACAGAATGCCTTGCCGCCTTTTATTGCTGCTCGCTGCTGTTTAAAAAGTATCGGCAGCCCTGATTCTATAAATATTGCCGCTGTCGTAAAAAGGAGCAACGGACTGAGAAGGATCAATAAAGCGACTGCAAAGACGATATCAGAAAACCGCTTGAACAGATTCTTGACCGCATCAATACGTACTCTTTGTGGTGCAAATAAAGTAATTCCTGTAATATCGTATACATGTGACATTTTCAAGAGGGAATCGGAATCTTCAGATAATACTTTGAGTTTGATGCACTCTTTTTGACACAGTTTGAGAATTGCAGAATATCCATTCGTAATGGTATCGCACGATGGCACAAATACTCGATCAATTCGATATTCAGACACCAAGCGCTCAAGTTCCGATAAGGGATGTATGGGAACAAGTGTGCCATGAATTTCTATCGGTGTGAGAACTTTACTTCTTTGATTTGTAACAATTCCTTTAATATCATACCCTAATTCCGGGAAGTTCTTGAACCGATGAATAATCGCTATCCCCCCATCATCATATCCGGCAAGGAGGACATTATGGATTCCATAGCCGCGTCTCTGCATAGAATGAATAAATCTATTCAAGAGCATCCTGCCAAAAACAAAAATAAAAGGCAGAATAAGAAAAAACAGAATAATAAATCTGTGGGGGATAGTATCGTTTCGAAATATATAGAGAAAAGAAAAAATGCAAGGGATAGCATACAGATAGGTTCTGCTTGCTATGAAATATTGTCTAATGATATGACTATGCGAGGTCGCCCGATAGATTCCGACTATCATGGCAGGAATGATTAATGCGAAACCAAAAATAACGACGAATTGGGAAAAAATATGTAATGGAAATGGAGAGAGATTCGGAAAAAATCCCCGAACGATGTACGCCAATATACCGCTCAACATAATGACTACAATGTCGGTAATAAGCGCTATAAAAATGAACACGGTGCGCCAGTTACGTCGGATTCGTTGTTTCAAAAACACCGCCCCTTACTTTGTGTATGTCAATAGTAATTATTTTTCATAGGATATTGAACATGACCTACCCTCCAAGCTTTGCGCTTCTGGCGATTTATTTCCTACAGCAATGATTAAACCTTTTTTGGTTTTTCTCACTTATTGTAAGAGATTTTTCTAAGAGTGTTGCTGTAGAAAGACTACAATTCAAACTTCGAAATTTAACTACTGCAAATCAATACCGAGAACCCAGTATTCAATCAAAGACGTCATGAAGATGAACAATCGATTGAGACAAACCGTTCCTTCATCGCTTTGGCAGCCATTGCATGCCGATTGGATACATTGAGCGTATGAAAAATATTCTTGATATGCGTTTCAACCGTGTACTAGGTTTTAGTACGGATTATTTGTGTCTTTCACTTCTAGTCTAGAGAGGTATGTATTGCAGTTATTTGAAAACAATTGAAAACTCATATGATTTCTCTCGGTTGAAATAAAGAAAATTTCATCCACCTTCGAGGAAAGAAATACATCTCTCTCCTGTAGACTGAAAATAATACTGACGATTTATTTAATCGGGAACAGCCCTATAAGAATTTTCTTCGTGGATAAACTTTTCTATTTGTATACGAGTGTGCAGCGCCAATTTTTCCATGATGTTATGCACATGGCTTTTCACCGTGTGGGTAGCGATGTTGAGTTGCTGGGCAATTTCCTTATTGCTCAAGCCATCGGCAATCAGCACGATAATTTCACGTTCGCGTTTCGTCAAGCGTACGGCATTGGCTATTTTTCCTTTCCCCTTCTTGAGAGCGAGTTCAGAAACATGAGAAAAAAGCGAACCGGCCAGTGAGGGAGGAAGAACTTTTACTCCTTGTGCCACAGATCGTATTGTCCCCAGAAATTCCTTTACCGTTGCGTCTTTCAAAATGAAACCCGATGCCCCCGCCTCTACAAACTTAACGATGTCTGATTGTGACGGAATAAAACCCATTTTTATCACTTTGGCTTCAGGCATTTTTTTCTTTATCGATTCCACAACCGACGACTCTTTGAAAATTTTCAGATCCTCGTCCATAAGAATCACATGAGGTTTTGTCTGGCTTGCTTTCAGCAGAACATTATTACCGCTTCCTATGGTAGCCGCGACATGCATATCTGCCTGTTCATTGAGCATAGCAGTGATACCATCGCGCAACACGCGATTATCTTCAACGACCAGTATTCTAATTTCTCTCATGGAATTGGTTTGAGTACTCCATGGTTGTGCAACGTATATCCTGAGTATTTGAAATCGATTTTATATCCTGACGCATAAATAACAGGTGCATACCTTTTCATAAAGATGAAAATCTTCCTGCAAAGAAGCAATGGATAATTACACGTTATTGATTATGAAGACGTGCGTGCTGTCACAATTGAGATTATTTGCTTGAAATATACTTATTTATTGAAGATCCGATGCTTCCTTAAACCTTTTTCCAACCATTTTTTTAAACAAGTTATCGTATTGATCAGTAATGTGCTTCCATGGATAAGCTTCCTTAATACGATCACGGGACTTCTCTCTATAGTTATCAGCAATCTTAGGTTTTATCTCAATCTCATCGATGAATGACGAAATACTCCTCACCACGCACTAAGAACAACGCTCTAATCTCTTTCCTCTTGCTTGCCCGATTGACGAGTCCGTTCGACAGAATCCGTCGCAATCTGACGATCGCAGTCTGACGACCGTCTTGTTGGGCGGACTCTTCACTATTTTCTATTCACCGTTTTCAATTCACTGCTTTACTCTTCCCTCTTCACTCTTTACCGTTTACTGTTTACCATTTTCTATTCACCGTTTCCTCTTCACTGTTCACTGCTTTACTCTTCCCTCTTTACTATTTACTGTTTCCTCTTCACTGTTCACTGCTTTCCTCTTCACTGTTCACTATTCACTGCTTTTTACGTACCAAATATTCTTTCAATATTTGGATTGTTACTAAAATGACAAAGTGAGGATTATTCAATAAATACCTGCTCCACAATCGCCTAGGTTCTGTTATCAGTCTAAAAAGCCATTCCAAACCTTTTTGTTGCATCCAAATCGGAGCTTGCGGCTTTGTTTTTGCGATAAAATCAAACGCTGCACCGACCCCGATCATCGTACAATTTATCTTCTCCCTATGTTCATACATCCACCTTTCTTGCTTCGGACATCCCAATCCAACAAAGAGAATTTTTAATTGTGCCGCTTTTATTTCTTCAACTATCTTATCATCCTCTAATTGGTTTAGAGTAGTAAATGGTGGAACATAGGAATATTTAATTTTTAAACCATGATATTTTAAAATTAGTTCCCCGCGTAATTTAGCTAATGTACTGTTAGTTCCTCCATAAAATCCTACGGGGAGATGAAACTTTTCGGCTTCTTCACAAATTCGCAACACAAGATCTGGACCATAAACGCGTTTTACATCTTTTACTCCTAGTAATTTAAGGCCCCAGACGAGAGGCATGCCGTCCGGTGTTACAAGAAAAGCATTATTGATCATATTTTGGAAGGAGGAATCGTGATACGCCTCCATAATCATATGCACATTCGCTACAGCTATATAGTTGCCGGCGCGCAATTCTTTTTCTTGAAATACATCCTGCAGCACCTGGTCATAGTCAATACCATCCACTTTTACACCAAGGATTCTTTTCTGGGTCTTCATTTTGTATTTATGATATCATTGTGTAGCGTCCGATCCCTAGATCGGACAATTTCGAGATAACACTTAATAATGTCCCTACTTACTTCGTCATTGCGAGTGTTTTTCAGCGAAGCAATCCCTCTTTTGCTTGTATAATCAGATTGCTTCAGTCGTTTGCCCCATTGGGGCTCCGCTCCTCGCGATGACGTTAATCGGGTGTTTTTGAGATGGCTTCTAATAATTTATTCCTCAAAGTAGAGTCATAAGTATAAAACACAGGGTCTTACTCAACGCTAACATGAGAGATGCCGTGTTCACGTAGACAGGTTTTTATTTTGGGCATGCAATGCAGCTTTTTTATATATCTCTAGCAAACTTTGATAATTCCGCTCTGGTGTATAACGCTCTTCGTATTCTTGCCTTGCTCTCTCACCCATCTTCTGTAATTCTTCTGGATGATTCCATGCCCATTCTATTTTTGTTTTGAGATCTTTTGCGTCTCCGGCACGAAAAAACAAACCATTCTTTCCATGCTCAATAATCTCGCTCATCGAGCCGATATTTGACGAGATCACAGGTACACCGCACGCAAATGCTTCAGCGATGGCAAGTGGAAATCCTTCATACCACTCTGAAGGAAAAACTAAAAATCGTGCTTGTTTCAACGTGTCAAACATAATGTCCCGAGGAGCCCATTCCATGACTTCTTTGCCTAAACTCATTCCAGCATATTTCTTGACCGTCTCTTCCAGTTTTCCCGAACCGAGTAATTTTATAGGAACACTACTCCCTTCAAGTGCCTGCAAGAGAGTCATGACTCCTTTCTCCTCAACAAATCTTCCTATAAAAATAGCATAGGAACCTAAAACGCTTTTCATTCCTGGATCGGGACTAATGATATTAGCTTTAACACTTATCCGTTGCGCTGGAAATCCGGCATCAATAAATTTTTGTTTGGCAAATTCGGTTACCGCGATAAGCTCGTCAATACAACTATAAAATGTATTTAATTTATTATGAATAGTAAGCATCGAGGCTACCACTCCGCTTGCTGCTTTCGAATGATGATAACATCCATGAATCATGCCTGATATCGGCATTGTTTTTCCTAAACATTTTTCACATACAGCCCCATCTCGATAAAATGTTGCTGCCGGACATAGAAATCGATAGTTTTGAATTGTCTGGACAACCGGTATTCTTAGTCTTCTGCAAGAATAATAGGGTGCCGGGGAGATTTGAAAAAACGTATTGTGGAAATGGACCACATCTGGCTTGATCTTGACAATTATGTCTTCAATTTCTTTCTTACTTTTTGAGGACCAGATAATATTGAATGGAAGACCAAGTTTTTGCCAGATTGAATACTCGTCCACTTCTTTATTAGAACGCCGGTATTGAAATACTTCTTCGTTGTAACCTTTTAAGAGATCAATTTCCTGATTAACAACCGTGTCCTCTCCGCCTGCTTCACGGTAAGCATTGTGGACAATAAGAATTTTCATGATACTACTGTAGCGATTGTAAAGTCTGTTTATAAATAACTATTGATCACATGACATATATGCATCACTTCTTCATCTGTCAGTTCTGGATACATAGGTAAGGACACAACCTCATTACAGACTTGTTCAGTGGCTGGAAAATCACCCAGGGTATATCCTGTGTCATCATAGGCCTTTTGAAGATGGACAGGAATTGGATAATGAATTTCTGTTCCAATATTGTGAGATGAAAGATAATCGCGGAACTTCGTTCGCTGTTTCACCCTGACAACATATAAGTGGTAGACATGTTCTCCATACTGCATTTCACTTGGCAGTTGTACTCGTGGATTTTGAAGGTTCTCGGAGTACATTTGTGCTATCCTGCGACGACGGCGATTCCATTGATCGAGATATTTTAATTTCGCTGATAAAATTGCAGCTTGTATTTCATCCAAGCGACTGTTCACTCCTTTTAGACTGTGATAATAACGTTGGAACTGTCCATAGTTCCTGAGCATTTTCAGTTTTTCTGCTGTTTCCCGATTATTTGTAGCAATCGCGCCACCATCTCCTAACGCCCCCAAATTTTTACTTGGATAAAAGCTAAAACAAACGAACTGTCCTTCACTACCAATTTTCTTTCCTTTATAAGTCGTTCCATGCGCTTGCGCTGCATCCTCTATGACAGGAATATTCTTCTCTTTTGCAATTACATATATTGGGTCGAGATCTGCTGCTTGGCCATATAAATGCACAGGAATAATTGCCTTTGTCTTTTTTGTTATCCTTTTCGCAAGGTCATTGGGATCCATCGTAAAGGAATCTCTATGAATATCTGTTAAAACAACTCGGGCATGAACAGAAGAAATTGCGGTCACTGTTGGTACGCATGTGTTTGCTGCTGTGATAACTTCATCCCCTGGACCAATAGTAAGTGCACGGAGACATATTTCAATTGCGTCAGTACCAGAGCCCACTCCAATGGTTGCATACGCACCTAAGTAGTTTGCGAATTCTTGTTCAAAGGCTTCCCCCTTTTTTCCAAGAATGAACCACCCCGACTCCAATACTTCCTGAATAGCCTGTTGAATATCTTTTTGAATTGCGAAACAATGTCTCTGCAAATTTCCAAACGGTATCGGGTTCATAAATATTTTTCTAAGTTCTTTTTATAATAATCTATACTTATTGCCAGTCCGTCTCTCAAACTGACTTTCGGTTTCCATCCAAGTTCTCTTGTTATCTTCGAATAATCTCCATAGAAACTGCCAATATCAATCTTCTTCTTTTCTTCTGGAAATGGCACTAAAGAATATGATCCTTGACCGGCAACATCAATCATCAGTTCCACTAATGCTTTGAGTGCTACAGGTTCGCTGCCGCCCAGATTATAAATTTTCCCATCCGCTGTTTCATCAACCGCCGCTGTTAAGAGTGCATCAACGACATCGTCAATAAAATTAAAATCACGAATCTGCTTGCCATCACCGAATATTTTTATTTCAGTACCTTCCACAATTTGCCTTATAAACCAACTGATAAATCCCTGGCGGCTGTGCTTGATAAGTTGCCGGGGACCATACGTATTTGTCAATCGCAACGCACATGCGCGAATCCCATAGACAGTATGGTAAAGAAGATGATACCATTCACCGGCAAGCTTATTAATGCCATTCACATCGGTAGGTCTCAATGGATGGTGTTCATCGACCGGCAGATAATCTGGTTTTCCATAAACCTGCCTTGTCCCTGCAAACACAATCTTTACATCTTTGTTATGCTTCCTGCATGATTCAAGGATGCAGAGCTGACTCCGTACATTGATCTCCATATCGGTGTATGGATCGAGCATACTATCGATATGACTGATCTGACCGGCTAAATTGAACAGGAATTGTTTTCCGCGTACAAGATACTCTAAGGAACGCACGTCCCGTACATCCGAGATATTAACGGTTACCTTTTTTTTAATATCTTCAATGTTAAAAAGGTTACCGCCATAGTCCGGAATCATTGCGTCGATGATGGTTACATGAGCGCCTAACGTAACGAGCCGATGGGCTAGATTACTCCCAATAAATCCCAAGCCCCCCGTAATGAGAATTTCTGCATCTTTGAAGGTTTCTTCTTGTGTTTTCATAATGTATTCGATTTTACAAAGTCTATCACTTGAAATAATTTTTTCACTCTTTGTGCTGAAGTTAATTCACGTTGTGCATAGTTACGTGCATTCTCAGAAAGTTTTAATCGAAGCGTTTCATCTTCGGTGAGCATACGAATCTTCTGTGCCAATTCCGCGGCATTGCCCGGTTCAAACAACAATCCATTCTCGTGTTCATGCAGCACCTCAGGAATCCCGTCAATGTTAGAAGCAATCACAGGCTTCCCGAGTGATAATGCATGCAGCATAGCAACCGGTGAATTATCGTACCATTCTGTCGGCAGAACCACTGCGAGAGCGTTTTGAATTATCTCTGCTAATTCGCTGCCATACTTTGGACCTCTAAAATGCACGTTATAAATATGTTCCTTCAGTATCATCGCTTGAGCTTCGGCATACGCTTCTCCCCATCCAATCACGAGTAACTTGCTTTCCGGCAGTTCCTTCATCGCCTTCAGCAAGGTAAAGATTCCTTTCTCTTTAACGACTCTGCCAAAATACAGCAGCCATCCATTATTCTTCTTACTCGGAGTGTGCGCGCTGCTGTCAAAAGGAGTTCCAATAGGAAATATTCGTTCCTCAGGAAAACCGCCTTCCACAAGTTTCTTTTTCAAGAATAAATCGGGTGTCGCATACGCGCTGATCATTTTTCGCAAGTCACCGATGTGGCGATGTACTGCAAGGGTGAGCGCATAGAGTCCGCTTAACGTATAACTTTCTCGGTAGCAACGATGGATCAATGCATGAGTGTAATTACCTTTGACACAACATTCGCATATTGCCCCATTCGTATAGAGAATCGCATTCGGACAAATCAATCTGTAATTATATACCAATTGAATGATTGGCACGTGAAGTTCATGGAGAGTATAATAAATCGAAGGTGAAATAATCGGGAAGACATTTTGCACAAGAGCTACATCAGGCTTTTCTTTATCAACAAGAGCACGTACATCTTTCTGAGATCTTCTTGAGAAGATCGTACTTCGGACAAAATCGAGTTTCTCAAAAAGGTTATATTCATTAATTTCAATATTTGACCGAATGTATTCGACTGTATCGACATTATGTTCCTTTAAAAAGCGAATATCTGTCTGAATAACATTATCTTCGCCGGAATTACCTCTATATGAATTATGACAGATGAGTATTTTCATTTTCTAATAAATATTTTTCTGCCAATCTATATTGCTTACCATTTGTGGCCATTCCCGCGTGAAAGGTAGTGCCGCATCGGAAGCCCAAAAGTAAAGATTATGTCTTGCCGGATATATTGTCTCAAACACAATTACATGAGCAAAATACGGGGTAAAGAACCTAAACAAGTCTTCCTTGTCCTTGAATTCATATTCATGATGAGACAACGATTTCATGCCGCCGGATTTTTCAACGATTGTATAACCGCTCAGAATTCCATCCTGCGTCAGTCTTACTTTAATATCCTTCAGAATATTTTGGATCTCATCAGGTGTAAAATGTTCGATGGCAGAATCCCACACGATATTATCATAATGCCCACTCGGCATATCATGCCGGATATCAGCCACCTTGTAGATAACATTGGGAGCACTGTTTTTCCTAATCGCTTTCCGTATGGCTTGTGGATCAAAGTCGCATGCGATGACATTATCCGAGCGGAGACTATAAAAATTTCGTGCATTGAATCCATCACCGCATGCAAGTTCAAGAACCATTCCATTTTTCAGTGCCAAGCTTCCAAAGACGCCGCGTTCTAACCATAATGGATTTCGCGATTGCACCCATTGAAAAAAAAGATCAATACGATGGTCAAAATACTCTGGTTGTGGTGGTATGCCCCACTGAATCATCATCAACCTATGATGCGCTGAGGACACCCAAGAGGAGGCAACAAAACACTCGATTTCAGCTATCCACTCAATCAAAGATTTGAAAGGTTTTAATAGACTTCCGACAGTAATCAGTATCTTTTTCATTCTCTTGCCTTCTCTGTTTTACTTGGGATCAAACATAAATCGGGATTTCCAGCCTTTTACCAATTGCGCATTATAGAAGAATCTATTGAATTCTCGCTCGTCCATCATTTGAAATTCCCGGTAACAAATTGTATAGCATTCTCAAATCCTTGAAAAGATTTCCTTTCATCCCATTTCTTGATCTCTTCACGAGTGAATTCTTTCATGTGCTGCAGTTTCTCCCGATTCGAGAATATCTCTATAATTGCATTTGCCAATGCCTGTGAATCTCGTTCCGGTATAACCAATCCATTTTTCCCCTCTTGTACCAGCCCACCCATTGCAGCCCCTACTGCCGTTGTAGCAATAACCGGACATCCCTGATTCATTGCCTCGTTCAACACAATACCCCAAACTTCCTTTAACGTCTTCGTAGTAATAGAAGGAAGGACAAAAATATCTGCCAGTGCATAATATGGTGCAAGCTTTCCATTAGCAACATAATCAATAAAATGGATATGCTGCAATGAATATTCTTGTGCTAAGGCGCGCAATTTGGCGCTCATTGGTCCACTGCCAATAATCAAAGTGCTTACCTTCATTTCTTCAGGAATGTCCCGCAGGGCTCCTATCAAATACTGTAAACCCTTTTCCTCGGATAGCCGGCCGACAAACAGGAGTACGTTGCGTCCATTCAGCGAATATTGTTTTCGCAAAGGCTCAAGTTCTGCCTCATCGATAGAACGATTAAAGAGCGAATTATCCGTTACGTTCCATGAATATGATATTTTTCGTTCGTCAACACCAAGAGGTACTAGATAATTTTTCACGTGATAACCATAAGCGACGATAGCATCTGCATGTCTATAGATAAAACGAGTGATAGGGAATGTAATTTTATGAAACATTGTCTGTGGATGAAACCATAGGTTAGTCCATAGAATAAATGGTTTTTTAAGCAATCTTGCTATGATATACGTTGCTGCTAATTCGAATCTGCCATTTATGGATTGAATGAATACATCATAATGCCCTTTAAAGAGTCGCATTACCAAATCTGTATTAATACGTACACGTGATGTTATGCGTATTCCTTTTACGTAATGTCCTCTATAATTTCCAAATTTTAGTTCATTTCCCTTTTCAAGCCATTCTTCAGATCCATCGGAAAAGAAATAGAAGTCTGTTTCATAATGAGAAGCTATTGTTTCAAATAAGCGCTTATGGAAATGAGAAGGTAAATTTGTAATAAATGTAATTTTCTTAACTGGCGGCATTCGATTTGAGAATATTACTTAATATTTAACATTTTATCTTAAGTTTGATTTATTCGTACAGCAATATAGGATTTTGTCATAAAAAGAAATCGTTCTTTTACAATCCGACAATCAGGAAATAGAATCTTCATTTCTCTGAGCGAAAGAAGCCGTCTTTCTCGAAGAAATCCATCAATAAATTGCTGTGTCGGCCTTGTAATAATTCCCCACAGTGTAAAATTGCGCATTAACCGCGATTGCAATTTTAAAGGAAGCCAATGAATGAAGGGTGTAATTAAATGAGGTTCAACTGGGAAACATTTGGCAGGCGTTTGAACCCATAGCCCTTTTCCGACACGGCTGCATTCATGAGCAAAAGCTATCTGCATTTCCCAAGTTCCCAAGTGTTCTATCACTGAATTAGAATATACAATATCGAATATATTTGAATCGTATTTCATTTTTGTGCCGTCACCCTTTTCAAAAGTAAAATCTATCAACCGATCATCCCATTCTGCCGGCTTTGAGAGATTAACTATGACAACGAAACATCGGTGCTTCATAAACTGCCAATTATATTGTGTACCGCCAACATCTAAAACCCTTAGATCGTCTCTTATCTTAAGAACTTTTTCAAAGTGTTGCATTCGTTTTCGGCGGAAATACGGCATAAATAATTTATATACGCTATGAATATCCATCTTTAGATTCAAAAACCTATTCTTCCGGCAAAAGATATCCGAAAATTCTTTTAAACAATCCGCAAAATAAGAACATTAACAAATATTTCTTGGGACAATTTTTAATTGCATAGATCGTGAATATTTTTAGGTTTCCCCCGCCTTTCCTGCCAAACAAATGGTTATAATAATTTTTCAGATTCTTAATATTTCGAAGTTCATGACTGCCACTTATGTCTGGATAAATATAGATTACTGCATCATAATTGCAATAAATCTTGAAGCCTGCTCTGTGCGCTCTATGCGTAAAATCATAATCTGCCGCATAATGAGGAAAAAGCTTATCATTGAACAAACCGACTGTTCTAAATACTTTAGTCGGTATGAATAGTCCTCTCCCCGGAAAATGAGTTACTTCATGTAAACCATGCCGTTCTTCTTTTGGAAGTGTAGTAAGCAAACTTTTATAAGTTGCGTTCTTCCAATTAATAATTTCTCCGCCGTATATAGGTTGCTTTGCCTCGGCATCAATTGCGAAAGCTCCTAACAGTGCATCTGGATGTTTATTTGCCCAATAAAACATCTTCTCTAGAAAATCTTCTGCTGCTATTGTATCGTTATTCAACGTTAGTATATATTTTGCGTCGTGTTCGATAGCGTATTTTACACCACGATTTGTTGCTTTTGTCCACCATAAATTCCCATCTCCAGCTAATACTCTGACCTCTGGGAATTCCGTCGCTAACATCTCCTTCGTACCGTCAGTCGATCCGTCATCAATAACAATAACTTTAAAATCCCCAAAAGTCTGCCTTCTCAAGGAAATGAGACACTTATGAGTAAATTCTTTTCTATTATGAACAGGTATAATAATCCAAAGCATAGTGTTATCGTTAAACAACGGAATCCGAGCGTTTTTTAATTACGAAGATAATATAATTGCCAAGTGGTGCAACGAGAGCGTTACAAAATCTTGTGAGCCACTTTAAAAAGAGGAATTCAAGATGTCCTTTTGCCACTCTATGAGGAGCGAAACATCGATCTATAAAATAGTCACAGTACCCGGAATGAGCGATTTTATAAATCTCTCCTTTTGATATCCTATAAACATAATTACCCGAAGCTTCATATTCTTGTACCATCCGCATACGAGTAGCCCATCTTGTCAATAATGAGTCATTCGGTTCAATCATTATAATACCCTGCTTTGACACTCTTAGAAGTTCGTACAGTCCAAGAATTGGGCGTGGCAAATGATGTAGAGAAGCTGCAATAAATGACCAGTCGAAATAATTATCATTGAAACTCAGTTTTTCATTGTCCTCCACCTTCACTTCAACATTTGCAAATGTCTTACGAACTCTTTCGACAGCTTCATTTGAATAATCAGAAGCAAGTATTTTTACATTATAGTATTTAGATAAATAATAAATATCTATTCCAGACCCGCAGCTTGCAATATGTAAATATGTATTATTGATCTCTATATTTGCCTTTTCTAAAAGCTTCTTAAGACGTATAAAAGGAATTTCCCTAAAGTAATCATGATGCTCATAACCCTCATAGTTGACCTGCGCTTCCTCATGATTCATTTTTTGTTCTTCTTTGAATAAACCGGTTTCTTCATTGATATTTAACAATGAGTTACTCATAGAGAATCTTTTTGGTGTTAAATCAACGTTCTAAATTATTTCTTATGAAATCATATCTTTATTTGGCTTTCGGCATCAGGCGAATGTTGAACCACCGCTAAACTCAATCCTACGAAAAACATTGTCATGAATTCCAGCGAATAAACGAAATAATAAAAATGTGCTGCTATTAAAACCGGAATTCCAATTAACACCAAAGGATATTCCGGATTTCCTTTTTGATGCTTTAACCATAAAAGTATTTTTGACAATATCTTTTTAACAATCAAAAGATATAGTAATAGGCCAACAATACCAAGTTTTACTAGGCTTTGAACATAATAACTATGAGGCGATACTGAGCTCTCCCCTAAACCAGGAATATATACTCTAAAAAATCCACCAAAACCTTCCCCCAACAGGGGACTATTAATTATTTTTTCTATCTGGGCTTGCCATTGGAGTATTCTCCAAGCGGAAGTGTCATCCATCTCAGGATTAAAAAAAGCAATACTTCTGGTAGCTAAATAAGCTCGCAAATCCATCCCATAATTTTTAACAACTAATGCTGTAATAATTAAGCCAATAAATCCAATTATAATAATTACGGTTAAATATTTGCGGGATATTTCCTTCAAATAAATTAATGATACAATAATTACCAATATGGCAAGCCAGGCAGATCTATGGCCATCGATTAAAGTCATAAAAATTAAGAGCAGCGCCAGCAGTATCAGGCTCCTTTTGCTTACCTGCATTATCTTGTATTTACATGAGAGCAGGAGAAGTGTATATCCATAGGCAATACCAAGATAAGTTGCTGAATTGAGAAATCTATCTTCAGATCCAAAAGACCAGCCCTTATACATACCTATAATTGGCACTGATAATATCGGAATGAATATAGAAATTCCTATTAATAATTTTGCCAATTTCTTCCTATCTACTGCATTGTCGAAATATATTGCTATATAGGCAGGAATTATGAGATAGAAATAGTAAAACCTGAATTCACCCGGTGCAGATAATCCATATTCATTTACATTTCGCAGTATTTCAAATAAAATAAAAGCGCTAAATATTAAGAGAACATTTCTCAATCCTAAATCTTTCTTAATTCCATGCTCATGAAAGACTCTATAAAACACAGAAATTGTCATAATCAAATAAATCAAATCAGCCGCTAAAAGGCCCATACCCACAGGGAATCCGCCAACAATAAAATCCGGCATATTAGGAATAAATGAAAAAAAATCAGGCAAAAACCCTAATATATATATCAATAATACCAATATTAATGGAAATGATTTCATCTCTACTGATTGCTTGTTTTCATATATAACTGATAATTTTATGTTTTATAATATAGATCAACATATTGCGGAACCTTCATTTTTACCGAAAGCGACTCTTTAATTTTTAAACTGAAATACATTTATGATAATCAAATACAATTCTATAGCAGGATGTTACTTGTGAATTGCCGTTAACTGTTTATAGGAGATAGTCATTTCATTGCTGTAATTACCATAATCTGCCGCATTGACGGAACAACATACTTAAGGAAGCGAATGGGTAAACGAAGCAATCTTTTGAAACCACTCATACCATCATCGGCAACTTTCATGCTATGATAATTAATATTATAAGATTTCCAATTTGTGTTATCAAGATACTCTTTCATCTCGGCAGGCATAAATACTCGATCATGCCTATGCCCATGGATTTGATGCTCATTTTCAGCAAAAGCTGGATAAGTAAAACAGAAAAGTTTTTTGTTGAACAGCATATTTATCCTATTCCCCACGCACATCATATTTGGTGTTGACATTATTAGATGACCTCCGTTACGCAATTTCTTTTTTAAGAAAAGTAATATCTTTTCAGGATTCATGTGCATATGCTCTATAACTTCGAGAAAGATTATACAATCATAGTAATCATCCGGTAGCATCGTATTTATTTCCCAATTATCTCCACCAACATGTAGTTTAATACCTGTTAAAGTGCATCGATCTCGAAACGCATTTGTATAATCAAGTGTCTCCATATCGTTGAATCGCGACTTAAGTGCAAAAGTGAAAGGAGAAGTGCCGATATCTAAACACTTGCCACCAAGATTCAAATTCTCGATAATTCGAATGATATCGAGCCATCTGTAAGAAGACTTTATTGAATAGGCTATTTCTCTTTCGCAGGAGTTTTCTAAGAAGCTACCGTTTGATGGAACGCTTTCAGTGATCTCTCTTAGTGTATTTTCCAATTCTTTCAGCGTCATCATAAATTATTTCCTTTTTTGTACTCTGTAAGTAAACTCTATAATTTGTCGCATAATGCTATGTTGACCTATAAGAGGTTATCTTTCAAAAAAAGCAGGTTCTCTTCAGGTTAATCATTTGATTTTTTATATAGTACTATTAGCTTTGCAAGGGATTCTGCCATCGAAAAATTCTTTCGTATGCTTTCGAATGCCTCTTTTCCCATTCGTATTCTGATATCAGGATTTTCTATCAACTGTTTGAGAGCCGATATTAAATATATCTCGCAGGGTTCTACTAAAATCCCTCCTTTTCCTTCCGGCAAAGTGTCTCTCATTCCCAGTACGTTATAGAGAAGAACAGGCAAACCGCAATTCATGGCTTCCAAAATTACATTGCCAAGCCCTTCATAACTTGATGTCATCACAAAAATGTCTGATGCCCAATACGCCTCTCTTACATCATCTATGAAGTCAAGAAACATAGTATCATTATCGATTCCCAATTCTTTCGCATATTCCATTTCTTGTGCCCTCGTGGGTCCGGTTCCTCGATGTAAGTACTTGACTCTCTTATGGCCGCTTTTTTTAAGCGATTGAATGGCTCGAAAGATGGCATAATGGTTTTTCTTTTCATTACAAGTACCTACTGAAATCACAACAACATCCTCTCCCTTAAAATCGAACTTTAATCTTGCATCCATTCTTTCTTGTTCAGTCGGTTGACGCAATATTGATTCGTCAATCCAATCTTTAATGATGACTGTTGGGTTGCTGAAAAGTTCTTGTTCAATATTCTTCACCGATTCGCCAATCGCGATATACTCGACACCAAAGAACTTTCTGGCAATTCTTCGCTGCAATTTCCTTTTTTGCCGCAAGTACCCTGAAAACAAGAATACATCAAGAACAGATCGCAAGATTCGTTTGCAGCCTGACAACCGAGCAGTCAACGCATGCCAAAAAAAAGCCCTTTCAGGATGAATATGCACAACTTCAAATTTTTCTCTCCTCAAAAAAAGAAAAAGAGAGAGAAAATAAAGAGGTGATTTTCTAAAGGGAATATGGTGCAGCACATAACCAGCTTTTTCTAAAAATGGTGCATAGTTCCCAATATCTTCTCCTGTGCTGAGCACATGCGATTCGAATCCATTTTTATGGAACACTTGTGCAGCATCTTTAAGCATAACTTCTGCACCTGAGTATGTTATCCTATTCAGTATGTGTAAAATTTTCATTGCTGTGTTTACACCTATCTAATAAATGATTTGTACAGCTTGACATATTCAGCGATTCCGTCGGTCATGTTGAAACTAGATCTTGCTCTACGAAACCCATTTTGCGAAATAGCTATCCATTTGCTTTTATTTGTCAAGATTTCTAATGCTCCAATGGCTATAGCGTTGGGTGATTGCACATCTACTAAAACACCTGCCTCACCAAAACCAAGCAACCACGGTACGGCTCCGCTCTCCTTCCCTGCTATGACTGGTACACGTTTAGCCATCCCTTCAAGTATAGACATACCGAAGGATTCTTCCAATGATGGATGTATCATTAGATCAATCATTTCTAATTCTTTCAGAACTTCGTCATGAGGAACATGACCTTTGAAACAGACACCATCAACTAATCCTTTTCTCATAGCCCAACTTTCGCAAGAACCGTGTGGTCCAAAATCATCACCGTACAACAATAGTTTTGCAGTCGGTAATTCTTTTCGTATTATTTTAAATGCACGCAATAAAACCTTAACATTCTTCAATCGTCCAAACCCACCACTCATAGATGCTATTACAGGAGCATCAAGGTTCGGATTTCTTTCAGGTAAAAGGAAAGCAGCTTCTTGCAGGAAATTTGGGACAACTGGAATATCTTGCTTTAGATAACGCTCTAGACAAGTCTTTATATAAGGAGAGACTGCCGAGAAGTGTGCCCCTCGTCTTAAAGTAGTAATATTCATCGCCAATCGACCTAACCTATACAGATTGCAGGAATATCGCAATACCGTTGGCGCCCAATCACGCACTGTAATCAAAGTCGGTATATTAGTTGATAACGCACCGAGTGCATATTCATATGTCCAATGTGCATGAACAATATCGGGAAGATCTTGTTCTATCATTGCACGTACCGCCTGTCGCTCAATTTTCATAAAATCTCGCATCATATGTCGCTGACGATAAGGACCATAGGATAAGGTTATTTGATCCCCTCGAAATGTCCTAATACAATCAGTAGATGGATCAAGGGAATAGATAGACAATTTGAATCCTTTTTTTATCAGGCCTTGAACCAATTGGACGATACTTGTTCCACCAAGTCCCTTCGGTACTTTAGCATGATTCAATGATAGCAATGGAGCAAATGGATGTGTTAAAAAGGGGGCGGCGATTCCTATATGCATTTTTACTATTTCCCACGAATTGCAAAGTGTCTTTCTTCGTTTAAATCAACCTCGGGCAAAAAAAATGGGAAGTTAACTTCTAATTTTTTATCATTTTTTATATATCCTTTTACTGTATCGATTTTAAACTTCATTCGATGATATTGAGTATGCCTTTCTTCTATGTATTTAGCTGCTTTTGCGGCTCGCGAATAAATTACTTGAGGATCTGAATTTAACAAAAACTCACAGCGTTCTATTACTTCGTCAAAATCATTGGCAAAATAACAATGGTCATTATTTCGTAGAACTCTATCTAGTCGCGGAACAACTAATTCAACAGTAGGTACACCCGAAGATATTTCAAAAAAAGGTCTATTAGAAGAATAATAATCAGAATATGAGTAGGGATTTCCACCGACCACTACTTTACCTCTTCTAAATGCAGTTTGTTGCTGCTCGAAAGGAATTGGACCCTGTACACACGTGTAATCCCATCCATTACCAAAAAGTCCAAAACGATTGCCAAATCTTTTAAATAGTTTTTTAACTAGTTGCTGTCTGTGCTTCGCCCCCAACCAGTATTTTGAAATCGGATTGAATAATCTAATCCCTCCATTATTATTTCCAACAAATACAACATCAAAATCAAAATTATGCTTATGTATATTTACACTATTTGCTTTAAATCTTACTTGACACATACCATGAGGTGAGAATACAACATTGCGTGCTCCCCATTTTATCATTTTATCCGCAGCCCGCCCCATTTGGGTACTAAAAGTTATATCTGCAAGTCGGGATATTTCTTTAAAATCTTCCGGATAATCGGATTTCATCCAATTATCTGAGAAAGGATCACCAGAACTGGTAATAATAAGAGTATTATTTAATTTATGAAGAGCATCAATACATGTTCTGGGACTGGGTATTCCTCCATTATGAAAATATTGAAAATATACTACATCAAAAGCATGCTGTTCACTGAGTGTAACAACTTCTTTGTAAAATGAGTCCCAACCATGCTGTTTCGCAAAACCCAAATAAGGTATATTTAAAAAATCTGAAATGCTCCCTTCTTCTTTTAATCTAATAAGGGCATCATGATATCCAGGATGATCTGATATATTAGAACCTTTGGAAAGAAAAAGAAGTTTCATAATTTATTTTTTCATTATTTTAATAATAATAACCAGAAATTGGATCAAATATTTATTTTCAAAACATATGTCTACGCGAAATATACTCCTTAGACATTATAAATCAAGACAATATTTAACACAAAGTGTCTTTATTGATACCAATTCATTGCAATATTTCTTACTCTATCCCCAAGTTTTCCCTCCCCCAGATTTATAAGAGTCTGTTTGATAACCTCCTTTAAAAGTTTTGGCGGTTTTATTATTACAAACAAAATAAATAATATCCCCGCTACAATAATTTCCATGCAAAGAAGAGCGACTAACGGCAAATTCCGAAAAAGATATTGCGCAGAAATTATTCCAATGACAACCGCAATAGAAACAAGTAATCCCGGTAATAAAGTTTTAAATAAATCAGAGTAAGAGATCCCTATTGTGCTTCGCATCAATGACTGGTATGCCATGAATTTGAATATACTTGCTAGAACAATCATCATTGCAATAGTTTCTATTCCATATTGATAAGTGAGCGAAATGAGCATAATCACTAAAAAGATATACAAAAGCTGAATAACAAACTTTCCTTTTAATTTTCCGACTGAAACGCATAGTATCCCCGGTAAATTCGCTCCCATACTAAGAATTATAAAAACAGATAAAATTTGAAGAATGGCAATTCCTGATATCCATTTGCTACCAAGTAATGTTAAGACTAGCTCTCTTGCAGCTGTCATCATTCCAAAACCAACTGGAATAATGACAACCATTACCAGCATCATTGATGAATAGTATGAACGTCTTAATCGAAGAATATCACTTTGTATCAAAGAAAAAGATGAAAACATAACCTTTGATATAGTTGTTGCGCCGTATTCTATTGGTAATTGCACGATTGCTAATGATCGGGTATAAATACCGAGAGCTTGTGCTCCCCATACTCTGCCAATCGCAAAAGTGTCAATATTGTAACCAATAAACTCCAAAAAGCTAATAATTGAGACGAAACCACCATAAGAGATAAGTCTCTTGTGTATATCCCAGTTAAAAGAAATCAAAACAATATGGCGTTCAAACAAATAAGCAAGAATAGCAGTGAGGCATGCCTGACTTAAACTCGCAATTACAAGACTCCAAACTCCATAACCCATAAGAGCAAGAATAATCCCGATAACACCATAACCAACCAAATAGGAAATGGTATCAATAACTGCAAGTTGACGGAAAGCAAGTTTACGCCTTAACAGGCTAAGTGCGGTTGTTGACAGTCCACTCAGAAATAATGAAAATCCCATTGCCCGCAGGACAGGGACCACAAGTGGAAAATTAAATAAATAGAGTCCAAGCGGTGCAAGGACGTAAGTGAGACAAAAAAAAACAAACCCCAGGAGCGTCGTAGAAGTGAATCCTGCGCAGATATCTTTCTTTGTCAGTTCCTCTTTCTGGATAAGTGAAGAGCCGATTCCCAATTGAGCAAAGTATTGACCAAAGCGCAAAATGATGCCTGCCATTGCAACTAAGCCAAAAGCAGCAGGTTCTAATAAACGAGCCATAATTACGGTTAATCCAAGCTGCAAGCTTGCGTTCACCAAGGTACCTAGATAACCCCAGCTAAGTGCTTTCAACGTCCTGGAAGTGAAATTTTCAATCATTATATTGAGAAATCTTTATAGATCATTACGGGAATAAACTAAATTCCTTCTTGAAGCATTTACCTAGAGAATCTAAGTACGCTTCAATAGTCCAATATTTCGTAGTTGCCTGCCAACAGCATGTCGGAAATTAATATATGCTTTATAAACAAGAGACTTTTCCCAGATCGTCTCCCACCACGTATACACGCGCCGAGCTGACAAATCCAATGATATGCCTTCCTTTTCACAAAGCCTGATAGCCTCGCGTGTCAACTTCCCTTTCACGGTAACACGGCTGAAATAAGGAAGTGGGGGATTTGTATTTTTGCCAGTTTCTGGATCTAAAGTAACACTGAGGAAAGGTTTATTGATATTTTGGGAACGTTTTGTTCCTTTTAGTTCCATATCCCACCCAGTTTCCCCTTCAATAATTAATGATTCAAAAATACTTTTTTCCCAAATAGTAGCTTGCAGAGATATTCTATAATCAGCATTTTTATCAATAATGCCGATATCTTTTCTTTCCGGTAATATGAAATCTGGGCCGGGAGAAGGAAATAATCTTAAGCAAGCAGCATCGTATTTTAAAAAAAATGTAAAGAAATCTAAAATTTTGTTATTATCTACACTTTTAAATAAAAAGCTTTCTTCTTCTATATATAGTATATAGGGCAATTGTATATGCTTTAATGCAATTTTACAATTACTACCCCATTGTCTATCTTCACCCACAGGAATACAGGTCACCCTTTCATCAGGGTATGTCTGATAATTGGTCATCAAATAAATTGGGAATGGGCAATCTGGCCAGTATCGCCAAAACAAGGTGAAGAAGGGCTTCCAGAGATCTTTATACTTATCACATGAGGACACCAGTACTGCTAACTGCTTGGCATGCTCAGAGGATGAAATTATCATGAAACGATTTCCTATGTCTTCTATTTAAGTGCATATTCATTTCCTTTGAATACAAAGGGTACAGGATGCACAGTGCATCCTTTCTCAACTACTTTTTCGCTCAAGTAATTATTAGAATCTAGGCAATATGCAAGCAACAATCTTTCTGCATCAAAAAAATTATTATTCAGAACAAATAGTTGAGCTTCCTTTGGACTTTCTGTTAAAGCCCAAGTGGAAATAAAAGCATCGCAGTGCAGGTCTACAGAACGATTTAAAACGGCATTGACTGGAAGAATGTTGGTCCTGCCCATAATAATATTTCCATCTGGGTCTAAGAGATGTGGTTCTTGTGTTCCATCCGTGGCATACAGGTATGCGTATTGGAGTGCACATAACTCCGGCAGATCGATGATTATATAAGTTATATTCGGAGTGATTCTGCGAATAATGCGAGCTAGATTTCCGTAACCACCGCCCCATTCGATAATGGTACCGACATCGAAAATGTTTCGTCCATATAGTTTATGGTACGAGGCCAAATGGAAAGCATGGTCAGTTCTGTTGTCCGAAGTTTTCCAAAGCCAATTTGAGATCCTTGGCAATCCGACTATGTCTTCTCTAAGCAACATTCTGGCTCGACGGGGACCGTATTCGTGGACGATGGCAGTTATTTTTTCTTTTGAATTAGTCCCTGCAAACATTGTGCGAACTATCATTGGATGCCACAGGAAATCCAACGGAATGCGGATTGAGAAGCTTGAATGTATATTGGAACTTTTCGAAGACCAGTCGTATCCACTATGTAAATCCTCAATCGTATTTTCAGGCCAAATCGTGTTAAGATGATTTACCATTTCCTCGTAATGACCAGCAACATTTGAGAATCTATTTAATTGTTTCCGGTCAGATAGTATGAATAAAAACACAAAGTCTATAAATAATTTCACCTTTCGGTATGCCCAGAGAATCAAAGGTACCTTTTTGAACATCGCTCTGAAAGAAAATCTACTCATAATTTATTATCTCATTATATATTGTTCTAACTAACAATAGCATTGGATGAAGTGACAACCTATGACAAGAGCGAGGTGAAGAATAACATTGTTGTTAGCCTTTTAACAAAAAAATGATTTGGCGTTTTTCATCAACTTAAAAATTAAAGGTTCTAGACAGGAATCCTCTCTTTAAAGAATCTCTTAAATAAAACACAAATTTCCAAAAAGGATTATTTGAATATCTATGTATTGCAATTCTTGATCTTAAATTAAAAAAATTTATTAGTGAACCATAAACTTTCGGTGGAGCCTCAAACAAGTGATCGGGTAAAGCCATTAAAATATCAGATATTTTTTGCTCATATTCCTTTGCCCATTCTGCATAGTCATTCTCTTTTAATATTTGGTATTTACTATAGTATTTCGTTTCTTTCAATATATAGTCAAGTATTCTGTTTTTTCGATGAAATCTCTTCAATCTTGCAACATACATAGGTATATGAGAATACCCATACGCTCTGTATCCATTAATATACAATTGAAATAAATCTGAGGGTGGATTAAAGTTTGACAACAGATCCCTTTTTATCAGAAATGTATCTTGAAATGAACAAAGAACCTCATATCCTTTCTTTTCTCCTACTTGCTTTATTACGTTGAGGCTTTGGCCTATGGCGTAGATACAGTGAATAGGCATTCTTGGATCAAGGGGATGCGCCACCGTACCACCCTCCAAGCAGACTACCATGGGTAAATATTCCTCAATACTCTCAAAGATTTCTAGGTCAATTCCGTCCACATCTATAGATAGAAAGGTAATAGGTTTATTCTTTGCATAGTTAGTCATAATTCTATCAAAACAATTTGACCCATTTATCTCTACGCTTTTATTTATGCATGTTATTCGGTCTATAGCGTTATAGTTTTTTTGTAATTCAAGAAATTTTTTCTTATCAGCTTCTATAAAAACTCCGGACCACCCCTCATCAAACAACTTTCGACAATTGCTCAAGTATATACCGTCCCAAGCTCCAAATTCGACAAAATTGCCTTTTTCAATTCCCAATACATTAAAGATATGTTCTATTATCCCATCTTGCCCAGCTTGTGAATACCTATTTTTTTTATAATCAAGTAAATTGACCATTTTATTATCCTTACATTTTGTTTTAACCAATAATAACATTTGAGGAAGTGACAACCTAAGACAAGACCAGATTTCAAGGATAAACACTTATGAGAATCAGGAATCATTTAATGCTGTAGAAGGCTCGAATTTCTTTGCATACATACTCGACATCTTCGTTTTTGAGTTTGCTTGATGAGGGTAACCAAAGTCCTTTTTCTCCAACTGTGTTCGATACGGGGTGTTCACCTGGAAGATTATAAGCGACCTGCTTATTAATCGGTGGATACATGAACCTTGTTCCAATACCCCGTTCTTTTAAGTATAATTGAAGTTTGTCTCTTTGATTGGCAAGTACATCAATGAACCAGGGCGTAGTATTTTCAATGTCTTGATCGAAAAAAGTAATTTGAGGTACATCTTTAAGAAGATTTTGGTAAAGCACTAGTATTTCTTTTTTCCTTTGCACACGCCATTCTAGTTTTTTCATTTGCTCAATGCCAATGACGGCTTGTAGTTCGGTAAATTTAAAATTATATCCTATAGAATCATGGATATCAATGCCGCCTCGAGATCGTCCGAAATCTTTTAAGTTTCTTATTTTTTTAGCAATTATGTCATCATTTGTAACCAATGCTCCGCCTTGTCCCGTTGAGATCACCTTGGGTGCAGAAAATGAGAAGCTCCCAATTATACCAGCGGTACCAATATGTCTACCATCCGGATAAAACGATCCAAGTGATTGTGCTGAATCTTCTATCAAAAACAATTTGTTTTCATTACAAAATCTTTCAAATGATCCAATTCCGGCTTTAGGATATCTTCCATTTGAAGTGACGAGCATGATTGCTCTTGTCTTAGAGGTTATTGCTTTTTTAGTAAGTTCTATATCTAAACATAATGTCTCTGGTTCAACATCTACGAATACTGGCATGGCTCCAATCATTTTAACTGAATTAGGAGTTGCTATCATAGTATAATTTGGAACAATAACCTCGTCCCCTGCTTTAATACCGGTAGCCAATGCAGCCAAAGTTAAACTAATTGTTCCATTATTTACAACTATACAATGCTTAACATTAGTATATTCAGCAATCATCTCTTCGAATTTCTGGGTATTCTTAAATTCAGTTATCCAACCTCCTTCGTCCATATATTCACATATTGCTTTTTTCTCTTCTATATCGAACCAGGGTTCCATCTGGGGAATATTAACGCTCATTTTTAATGGCCTCTACATTAAGACTAATTAACTTCCCTTTTTCCTTATCCATATGTGGAAAATATGCCTGTGAATAATCATCGAAATTTTCATTCTCTCCGGTAAAAACCTCTTTCCAATCCCATCGCTTGACCTCAGAAAAGCCACTTTTTATTAATACATTCTTTAAATCAATAAAATCATACACAGTTTTATGGTAAATTATCATATCTGAACCGGGTATTTCCCAACGCCCAAATATTGGTCCAATAATTTTTGACAAGCTTCCTGTCTTTTTATAAACATCTATTAAACTTTCAAAATCTGGAACTGCAAGTCTCAATATTTTCCCCGGCATCAAAACTCTTTTCCATTCTTTGAGAACATTCAATACTTCATATCTGTCAAAATATTCTAATACATGTGACGCATAAATTAAGTCAACAGAATTATCCTCTAACATTGGTAATGAATTAATATTATGTTTATAATTTATATGTGGATAATCAGCCAAATCGATATGAACATATCCTTTTAAATTTCTTTTTCCACAACCCAAATGAATTTTCACGTTATTATTAATTCCTTATCTTTTTCTACTGAAACAAAAGGTCCATTTTTAACTTCAACTACTTTTGTGTTATCTTCTAATATTACATAACCATGACCACACGATAATATAATACCTAAATCCCCAGCTGTTAATATTTCTTTATGAAATACGTTGTTACTCTCATCGTAGAGGTCCACCCTCAGCCTGCCGCATAATACTATAAATGTTTCCTGAGTTAGATTAACATTCCTTTCGTTTAAGATATGACGGTGAGCCTTTAATACCTGGCCATTATCATACCACCAAGTTCCAGTTTGAATAAACGCATCATTGGTGGTTAAAAAGTCTAAACCTTTTTTCCATTCATTATTTTTATGAAAAAGTGCAACAGTTTTATCATTAAGTTTTATTTCATTCATTAAATTATTCTTTATATAGTTTTAAAGTGTGAATAACTATCGTAGAATTTAAATAATTTTATTAATTCGCTGACCCCATCTTCTACTGTTCTCTTAAGTGAAAATCCTAATGAAGAAATTTTATTATAGGAAACAATAAAATGGCGTACATCTCTATCTTTTATATCAGAATCAATTATTTTGAAATCTATAAACTTCTTAACAATGTTGGCGATTTCGAGTTTGGAGTAATTCAAAGATTCTCCTCCCGCATTATAAACCTGTCCTTTCATTTTTTCTATGTTATCAAGGGCAAATAGGTAACAATCTATGGCGTCATCTATATGCATGAAAGTTCTTTTTGCATAGCTATCAAACAGCACTACGACTCCTTCTTTTACAGCTCTGTATGTAAAATCATTGACCATCAGATCAAGTCTCAACTTTGGACTTGGGCCAAAAATTGTTGCAAATCGGAGATTAACTGAATTTTCCCTTTCACTAATAATTTGCTCTGCGAGATATTTCGTCGTTCCATACATGCTCACTGGATCAACTATTGATTCTTCAGTACAAATATCACCACTTTTACCATAAAACGAAGTAGTCGAGGCGTTGATTAAATACTGCCCTTTCCCTAACTCGCTGACTAATCGCTTAGTTGCTTCAACATTAATTTGTTGAGCAGAAGTTTGATTTGCTTCACATGCAGGAAATCCACTTATGCCTGCAAGATGAAAAACAACATCATATTTTTGAATATTTTTAATCCCATTTCTAATATCCCCTTTCTCAACTTCCAAATTTTTATTTTCCACTAGATGGAGAACAGGTTCGTAGCCATACATAAAATTATCAAATAAAGTGACGCGATAGTCAAAGTCTAAGAGCTTTTTAACCAGCTTAACTCCTTTATAACCAGCGCCACCCGTTACTAAAATATTCATAGTTATTATGCTTTATAAATTTGATGTGATTTTTGTTGTAGTAAATTACGTGTATCAAGAATTGGGATTCCCAAACTTTCAAAGTCTATATCTTTATACACTGCGTGGGCGGTCGAAATAAGAATAAGATCATAGTCTGATGTTATCTCAACACTTTTTCTTCCCGCATATTTTGAGTGCTCACGTGTCATTTTAATGAGCGGAACAAACGGATCATTGTAATTCACAACGGCGCCATTGGCTTCCAACTTTTCCATCAGCACATAAGATGGAGATTCGCGATCATCATCCACATTGGCTTTATACGCCAGCCCCAATATCAATATTCTTGAACCCTTCATTGGTTTCCCATACTCATTCAACACTTCCATTGCGCGTTGAACGACAAAATCCGGCATGGAGGTATTAATCTCGCCGGCAAGTTCGATGAAGCGTGTGTTCACACCATATTCACGCGCTTTCCAGGTTAGATAAAATGGATCGATTGGAATACAATGACCGCCAAGTCCCGGTCCCGGATAAAAAGGCATAAACCCAAACGGTTTTGTTTTCGCCGCTTCGATCACTTCCCAAATGTCGATGCCCATCTTCATGAATGTTACTTTGAGTTCATTGACAAGCGCAATATTGACAGAACGGAAAATATTTTCCATCAACTTTGCCGCTTCAGCAACCTGTGTGGATGACACAGGAACGGTGCGAACCACAATTTGTGAATAGACAGCATTCGCAGCTTCTAAACCGTCCTTTGAAGTGGCGCCAACAATCTTTGGAATTTTTTCGGTGGTGTATTGCGGGTTATTCGGATCTTCACGCTCGGGAGAAAACGCTGCGTAAAAATCTCGATCAACTTTGAGCCCGCTCTTTTCAAGAATTGGGACAACAACCTCCACAGTGGTGCCCGGATAGGTCGTTGACTCCAGCACAACAAGCTGCCCTTTTCGCAAATGTGGATAAATCGCCTCACAGGTACTTATTATATATCCCATCTCCGGCTCACGGTTTTTATTGAGCGGCGTTGGAACAGCTATGAGAATTGCATCGCATTCTTTGAGTTTTGAAAAATCTATGGTAGGCTCGAAAAGTTTTGTTTGAAGCGCCTTTTGAATTCTTTCGGGAGGAATATGTTGTATATACGATCTTCCGGATTTCAATGAATCTGTTTTTGTTTTGTCAATATCGAATCCTATCGAACGAAAACCTTTTTCAACAAAACAAAGATTGAGAGGCAGCCCGACGTACCCTAAACCGATAACACCAATGACTGCCTTCTTTTCTGCAACTTTTTTTAAGAACTCAATTTTCATTTAATTCTTCGCATATAATTTAATCACCAAATCACCAACTCACAAAATCATTAACTACAATTCTCCAAAAACTACGAACTCCACAACAACGAACCAATGAACTACGAACCAAACGACCTATCTACTTTCTTGTTCATTTTTCTTTTGCATACGAAAGATTTTTTGGGATATATTCTTGTACGATACTATAGAGGGACTTGAGTTGTGGTTGGAAACCCATTCCAAGAGAAAGTGTCATCAGTGCGACAACAAAAAACCATAGTATCGTTGTAAGCCGGTGCGGATAGGATTTTACGAGAGGAATTCGAGCTTCATCTAAAATGTTAATGATAGGAATATTCTTAATCTCTTCGATCTTTGCTATTTCAACTTGCTTGGTGAGTTCAATAAATATTGTCGAATTAATTTGCACGCTGCGTGTCAGCCGTTCTTGATCAATCATGAGCTCGGGAGAGTCGGTAATTCTTCTATTCTTACTTCTAAATGAAGTCAACGAATCTTCTGCCGTCTCCAATGCCGCTTTAATTTCCTGCAGGCGCTTTTCTATAAATTCCCGCTGCAGAATGACTCCTGTTTTTCGTTTCTTACGCGTATACTCGTCAAGCTGTCGTGTGACACAATTAGCAACATCGGCGGCCAATTTTGGCTCCTCCATATCAACTTTAAATATCAACGTTCCTAATTTATTATCAAAAGTTACATCCATCCGATTTCTCAATATCTTGAGAGCAGCTTCATAGTTTTCATCTTCACTTTTCGCAGCAATTTTCCAAAACCGTATCAAATCCACAGAATCTGTAAATTCTTGAGTTTTGTATTTTGTATAGATGACTTCATGCAAAACACGTGAGCTTTTAATAATGAGAGGATAGAGCTTCGATACGGGCGTCTCGCCAAGAGATAGCCCTGTTGCCGATGCTAAATCTAACGAAGAGATCATACCGAGCATTTTATTCTTTTCCAGTTCCGGCAAGATTGTTGTCTCGGCAGTATAAATATTTGGAATAAAGAAAACATAAATCGCGACCATAAGTGTCGCACCGAAGCTGTACGCTATTATCTTTTTCCACTGTGAAAATATCCTCGGTACTGCATTTTTTAAATCAAATTGAATTGATCCTATTTGCATCAGATGCTCCATAGTCACAGAAATTATTAGATAGTAGTACTGTTAGGACCCTTATTTTTTTACCTGATATATTCAATAGATTATCGTTGCTCAGACCGTTACAACACTGGTAACAATTCCAATGATCTTCCGCGAGTTCCAGAGAATCGAAAGAATCTGCATGTAGTCAATGCTCTTCTCATCGTTTGCTACATCTAAGTTTTTTTTGTTCCATAAATCTGTTTTCAACCTTGATTTTACTTGCTCTTCCAATCTTCCATAAACTAGTAACTACGAACTAATCACTCTTTACTCTTCACTCTTCACTCTTTACTCTTCACTCTTTACTCTTCACTCTTCACTCTTTACTCTTCACTCTTTACTATTTCTTCAATTGAACAACAGCGATCGCAATCACCGCAGTATTTGCGATAATAATCGCCCAATCACGAATGATTTGCAGATTTTCTCCTTTGTCTTCTTTTTTCTTTGGAACATAGATAGACGAACCGGCAAGGATTTCCGGATGAGGGAGGAACCATCCTTTTTCCCATTTCTTTCCCCCCGGGAGTGTTACAATTGTTTCACTCTCTTCAGCATATTGTGTCACGTCTCCTGCTTGATGCAGATAATACGATAAACTTGCCCCTTTTTTATAAAGAGCAGCAGAGGGAAAGTAGACTTCTCCTGAAATGATAACGACATTTTGATTCGACGGAACGTCTAACGAATCTCCATTGAGAAGTACGAGATTATCAAGAATAGTGGTATCTTCCATAATTTTATTCAGATCAATAGGAACCTGAATCTTTTCTTTACCTGATCGCCTTATAAATTTTGCTCCGGCGAGGTACGCCGTATTTTTAAATCCTCCTGCTTTTCGAATGATTTCCATTAAGTGTTGACCTTCATATTCGATTGCATAGGTACCGGGATAACGAATCTCTCCTTGAATGGAACAGAACCTCATTTTAGTCATTCGAGGATTTGCTAATACTTCGATGTGATCTTCATCTGCAAGTTCAAAATCCTCTTGAAAAGGTGTATTCCAATATTGCGAGGGCATCGTTCGGTCAAACACGAGTGAATAATTCTGTTCGGATGTCGTATCGCGACGAGAAACGTTTATGCGTGACAGTTCTGCTTCTTCTGTAACACCACCGGCCGAAATGATAACACTTGAGAGCATAAGTTTTTCAGTACGTGGAAAGATGCCGGGAGTACGCACCGATCCTGATACTGAAACTTTTCTCTCTGGATGAAAATATGTCGTCTTATAGATGTAAACACTATCTAAGCGCTCCAAAGCAATATTGTCTTCTTCGTTTCCATCTATCGCCTTTTGTACGTTAAAAGGAATAATCTGTTTTCGTAGATCAGGCAAAACGCGCAGAATATTTCCCCGATCTAAAAAAGTATCTTCAAGCAAACTATCCGCCGCGAGAATAAGATCATGAATATGCATCCCCTTCTTGAGTTCGTATACTCCCGGTTTCTGAACATTTCCAGATATTGTTATTCTATTTTCATAATCTTGACGAATGGGACGAATATGAACGATATCGCCATCGCTCAATTCTGTCGGACTATTTGTCAATTGTTCGACTGCAGTGAATTGAACATCGAGGTCAAGGAGAGATCGTTGATACTGATCGCGACTTTCAAAAGGCACAATACGTTCTATATGAATACGTCGAAAGTCAGCATCATACGCCAATCCGCCTCCAAAACGTAGAAGTGTTGAAAGACTTTCCTTTGATTTTAATTCGTAGATAGCAGGCCTGCGTACTTTTCCTTCTAAGGCGACACGCCTTCCGGCAAATCGCACGAAGACAACGTCTCCGTCCTGCAATCGAATATCTTTCGACTTATCGCCGTCGATTGCAAAATCATAAAAGTCGATTGTTCCCGCATTTGTTGCTCCGCGCCGCACCGATATCTCACGAAGCGAACCTGTAACGGCAGGCCCACCGGCGTAATAGAGTGCCGTAAACGCTGTTGACAAACCCGAAAGAGAATATGCCCCCGGTTTCTTCACCTGACCTAAAACGAAAACTTGAATCGTGCGAACCTTACCAAGTGAAACATCAAGAAATGAAGTAGCATTCGGTTGGCCGCGCCGAAGACTTGCATAGACTTGCGACATTCGCTCAAGAAGCTTTGATTTCAAGCGTTCCACTGACAATCCGTTGACAGGAATTTGACCAACATTAGGAATTAATAGACTCCCATCACGGTTTACGGCCAATTGATATGAGAGCTGAGTATCACCCCATACATTTAACAATATTTCATCGCCCGATCCCAGGGTGTATCCGGGTGGAATCGAAATATTAACATTTGGTTCAAAAGTTGTAACACTATATTGAAAAATATCGTATCCGAATGCTTTGAGATCTCCTATGGACTTTCTATTTTTAAATTCCGGTGGAATTGAATCTTTCTCTACCGCCATCGTGCTCAGCGGTGCTGTTTCCTGAGTCACCGTAGCCGGTGTGTTTGGATTTTCTGGCGCTGTTTTCGTCGTTTTTATTTTTCCGCCCTGGGCTTGCTGCAGAAATTGCTCTAAGTCAATATTCCGCTCGCGTGCTCTTCTGATAGCATCCTCTTCGGTCATGCCAAGTTCTTTCAACTTTGCACGCACTTGTTCCGGAGAGAGTTTTATAGAAATATCTTGCTGAGCTTGTTGAATAATCTTTTCTTTATCATCTTCCTCCTGCCCTAGGGCATGAAGAGAAAGACAAAATTGTAAGATCAATAGTGAGATGAACAACAAGAGATTTTTTTTCATAGGAGTACTGGAGATGAATGTTCCCATTATTTTTGTTAATAATTATGTTATTTTTTAAAAATGAACTTGATATACCGTTCACTCTTCACTATTTACTGTTTGTAATCTTCTTGAACTCTTTTTTCAGCGATTTCCATGTCTTGCGAATATCTTCGGAAATCATCTTTGTCTCAGCCACAACCGGCATAAAATTCGTATCTCCATTCCATCTGGGGACAAGATGGAAGTGAATGTGTTTGTCAATGCCCGCACCTGCCGCTCTTCCTACGTTTGCACCGAAATTAAATCCTACCGGTTTGCTGTTCTCGTGCAGTGCCTGCATACACCGTGCAACCGTTTTCATAACTTCCAAGTTCGCTTTATCCGTCAGTGTACCCATCGATGAAGTGTGCCTATAGGGCACAACCATCACATGACCGTTGTTGTACGGATACCTGTTCATCACTACAAAACATTCTTTCCCGCGCCACACGATAAGATTCTTTTTATCATCGTGTTCCTTTGCGATTCTACAGAAGAGGCATTCCTTTGATTTCTTGCCGCCTTGAAAGGATTGTATATAGACAGATCTCCATGGAGAAAATAGGCGTTTCATCTCACTACCGTCTCTTCCATGAGTGTTGAACGCAGTAAAGTCAATACATGGTTCATGGGCAGCTCTTAAGAGGACTTTTCCTTAGCAATGTATCAAACAAAGATATGCCAATCAAGATGGTGCAGCGATTAAGCGTATTCTATGGAGAGCGGTGCTCTGCTGCTTTTTCGACGTTCTTTTATAACTACTCATTATACTTTTCAATTATACCATTCTTTGATTGGTTTCCTCCCCTCTTAGGGGAGGACTAAGGTGGGGTCTGTTATTCTTTGACCTCACCCCCGCCTGCCAAAGCACACTTTGTGCAGCGGGCAGGCTAACCCTCTCCTGTGAGAAGAGAGAATACTTTCTCTATTTCTAACGAAAAATACATTGAGCAGTTACGTTTTTTTATAATTCATACTCTACATGCAGTGTAGGAACGAACTCTACGATATTTCCGTAAATCCGTCTCGATTCAATATGACCATGCAATTTAATCCTATGATTCAACTTTGACGCATTCCAAACCGCCTCAAGTGCGCTCAACACATGGTTCGCAACGATGATATAGGAAACGGTAGTAGCGATATTATAAAAACTGTTTGCGTCTCCTCTCATTTTGCTGTAGGCAAGAAACTGAGGCGATACATTGCCTATTCCATTATTTGTAATTACATCTTCTTTCGTAAACCCGCTTGCATCACTCCAGCCGCCGCCGAATTGAGAATATTTCCCGATCATTTCATAATATTGTTGGTCACCGTATGGTGCAAGTTTATGACTAAAACCTGTTCCTACTGTTACGCCTATTGCATCCTCAGCAGCATTCAATTCATCCCAGTGGACACATTGCCATGGTTTAAGACTCGGATCTATAATAATAGATATCGCCTGACCGAAGTTAGCATTGATCCAACCAGCATATTTTGCCACCGACCAGTTTGTATCAGCATATTTTTGAAAAAAATCTGTTTTGTTGTTACCTTTATTTTCATACGTAGCATAAATAACCCACATCAATACTTCTGCCCCGAAGAACGCGGCACTCTGCCAGTAATTTTCCGTATATAATTGACCTGCACCCGGAATGACAGCGGAGAATAATCCGGCTCTCAAGGGAGAGTATAATCTCTGATAGACTACTGTACTCGCGGCAACAGAACTGTCCGCAATGCTGTCGCCATTGATATCCGTTGACAAATCATACTGCAAATTGCCTGTCAGTGAGCATCCGCTGTTTTGAACTGCGGGATCGATTCTGTATTGTCCATGCATATTCATACACAAAAGAAAAATGCCGCAGATTTCCAATATCATCAGCCGGGATTTCATTTTTCACCTCATACATTGACGTAGAAGAATATCGTTCAACTCAAATCCGAAGAGCACGCCTAAATAGAAGCGCCATTCGTGTCCATACTGTACAGTCGTTGTAGTAATATCCCTTACATACCATGAGAATCGATCCAAGCCGTAGGCGCCTGAGAAAAAAATACGCGTGGGATATGCGTAGAAGGAATATGTCTCAAGTCGAAGTTCGAAGCCGACATCCCGCTTCCATTGATCCATAGAAGGTGTTTCCCCCGACCATGCATCTCCTATATCGTAAAATGCAGAACCAAAAAGTTTTTTGAAATAGATCTGGAGAATTCGGAAATTAAGTTCCGTAGCTAGAGGAAATTGATAGGCCGCGTTGAGTGTCACAGATTTGTTGCCGCCGATAGCATAGAAAGGATACCCCCTCATTCCGACAAATCCGCCTGCATAGTAATCAAAAAACTCGTCAACAGTGGGACCAAGGATGCCGGCGGCGTTGAGTGTAAAGGAAAGCGTATGGCGTTGAAAAGGAAGCGCGAAGTGTTCGTTCCAATTCAGTTCGAGCCGATGAATTTTATAATCTGTATAGATCGGAACAGGGAGACCATTTACTATTTTCATAGAATCAAGTGGATTGAATTTGTTCATCTCGTAGGAATATTTCAACGAGAACAATCTTCCGACGGGATTGATGTCTTTGTCTATGGTGCGCAGAATACCGTCATATTTAAACTTCGCCGAGAAATTATTACCTATAAAATACGTTGAACTTGTAGCTGGTATGACGCCGAACGTTGGATGGAACCAACTCCCAAAATCCTGACCATAGCGGCTCAGCGAATAGGTTACCTTCAAGTCACAATTTTCTGTGAATATTTTCTGTGAAAGAGAAATGTCAAATTCAAAAAGGTTGTATGTTAAGTCAGTATAAAATGTTCGCAGATAATCTACATAGAGGTTGAATGGCACGTTCTCTCTTTTTCGGGTAACATTATATAATTCAAGCGTGGCGGTTGGCTCCAAACCGATCTGATAAAGAATTGGTAAACGATCCCGATACTCGGCAATAAGAAAAAGATCCCTTTCCCATTTCCTGTTTATTGCAGCACCACCAAAAATATCCATCGTATTGAGCACTTCTAAGGAACTCACATACAAGCCAGGCTTGATCATATCCAGAACATTACTGCTTTGCGTGTAATTATCAAAACGGAGCAGTGGTATGAGTGTAATGCTCGTGAAGACAGACCTGTAGGGCCTCGCCTTATATACTGCAGTGTCTGGAACATATGATTGATTGCCGCTCGTGAACAAAGAAATTGTATCCGCTTTCGATTTATCCACCCCCTGAGGTTGATCGAAAGTAAACGAGCGATTCACCGGTGAATAATTTGATACAGAGACCGGTGCGTTGCTCGCGTCTTGATGTGTAAAAGCGATTTTATATCCTGAAGATGTATACGTCACATATGTCAAGTTACCTTTTTTATCAAGCGTTGGAAGAAAAGCGCTTCCAAGAACATTTGTGAGCTGCCGTTCAATATTCGTTTTAAGATTGAGCGAGTAAATATTAAATATTCCGCCTCTATCCCATGAATAATACAGCGTTGAATCTGAAGCGAAGAATGGATTTCGACAATCGCCTGAGTGTGACAGGAGTTGATAATTCTCTCCATTCGAATCGATGAGAGCCACCGATTGATTATGTTCTACCGAATATCCGAATGCAATTTTCTTTCCATCATTTGACCACACAGGAGTGTAGACCTGTTCGCCATGAGTAAAATGTGTTACCTGAATATTATTTTTTCCATTCGTATCACAGATAGCAAGATTCAGTGTCCCGTTGCTTCCGGACGTATAAACAATTTTTTTCCCATCGGAAGATACCTTGGGATTAAATGCACGCAGACCATACGTTAAGCGTTCCTCTTTTTCTGTCGCAATATTGTACTTAAAGAGATCACTGTATGCAGACCAATGTGGATTTTTTCGCGTGATTCGTGCATAATAAATATTCTGTCCGTTTGGAGAAAAGGAAAGAGTTGAATTTGCCTGCGGAACGATCATCTTTGATTTCTTTTTTATTCGATCATAGAGATAAACGCTTGTTAAATAATAATCCCTGCCTTTATTCGAGATGTATGCAATCGAAGCGTCGTCCGGTGAAAAGACAGGATAGAAATTCCAGAATCCTTCGTTCTCGATAATTTCCTCATCCATGCGCATCGAACGCAAAGAATCCGCCAAAGGTTTGTACTGAATTATTTTTTCTTTCTTCCATTCTTCGTAGAGCTCTTTGCCTGTGATTCCCAATGATGCTTCGATGGCTCCATCCATAGTCAGGCGGAACGGTGCTGCAAGCTGCCTTGATATTTCCCGAAGTTTTTCCACGCCATAGTGTTGAGCAATATATCCGACAAGTGAAAATCCTGCATTATAAACCGATTCACTCCCCAATGCCGTCTTTTCAAAAAATCCCATTTCTTCCCATGAGAGCGGATTTCCATCGATCATATACATCCGTAAAATCATATCGCGGTGGGTATCCCACGTGTCATATTGAAATGAAGGATCATTGTACTGCGCGGTTCCTTCTGCAAACCAGCTGGGTACGACAAAACCGGAAAGGGGGTACGAGACAATGACATTGGGATATCCATACAGAACATCCGGACGCCGTTCTTTTTCATAGCCAAGCCATTGGAGATAAATACCAGGAACTTTTCTGCCAAATTTTAGTGCTGTTTGAAGCTGAATCATATGTGTAAATTCGTGCGTGACGACATCCCACAACCATGGATGTGTTCCCCGCAGCTCAAAATCCGTTGCGGATGCCCAAATCACAATTCTATTATTGATGAAATCTGTGCCGCCGTTGGAATAATCGTCATAGTCAGCAATAATAAAATTTATCCGTGAATCAGGCTCATGTCCGTACATCGTTGTAATCGGCCCATAGACACTTTCAGCAACCTTTGCAACTTCCCGTGCTGTTCGTTCTGTCCCTTGATGGAAATGAACAAGAAAATGTTTCGTCTCAATGGTCTGCCATTCCAGTTCCGGATGAAAAAAATCATCCTGGGCAAGGACAATGGATGACGCCATACATAAAAGAATGAGTATCAAAAATAAATTATACTTCAAGCTCCCTCACGACAACAACAGATTCGTTTCTTGCCGTCAACATTTTATCTTACTTTACGATGGCAATTTTGATGATCGTTACTTCGTTTTGAGTGACGCCATGTGCTTCGATGCGTGCAAGATAAACGCCGCTTTGAATATTTGAAACATCCCAAGAAATCTCACTATCCATTCCCGCGGTTCCTCTTCCCTTCAATTCCGTTATTTTCACGCCGGAGAGGTCGAGAATGGTAACGGTGATGTTCGCTTCTTCGGAAGTATAGTACCGAATGTGTGTGGAACGGCCATAGACAGGATTGGGCCAGTTATAGACACGCGACTTTGGTAAAAATTCCGGAGAGAGAGGATGCGATGTTGTCTGAGTCCACTCTGCATTGCTGTGTCTTTCATCGCCGAGATGCTGCCACCACGCCAAGGAATTCGCCGTGAATGTCGTTGATGTGAGAAACGCGTCGAGTGAACCGTTTTCTGAAAGGACAACGACTCCTCCTGTGCTCGCAGAGTCTGTATACGCTGTGGGAAATGATTTTCCCGGAGAAGTCACTTGAATCGGGAAACCTGTCAGTAATTTTCCATTTCGATTGTACACCCACATCTCACCGTCATTCGTGAATGTGATGATTTCGAGTTTACTGTCTCCATCAAAATCGATGATCAAAGGTGTACCGGTAAATTCATTGGCGCCTCTCGCTTGAATCGGAAAACCATCGAGGTCAACACCCGCCCGGCTCAAAACCGATATGTGAGTTGCTGATTGAACAATGACATCTTTCTCGCCATCTCCATCGATATCTGCTATGGCAAGCTCTTGGAGAGCAGAACCGGGCACACTCACTTCGAAGAGCTTCTGTGATAATGATTGATCAAAAGATACTATTCTGTTCCCGTTTATTTCTGCTGCAACGACATAGTTCCCTTTAGGCGAGACTGCCGCGGCAAGCGTCCACTTGTTTTGCGAATCAGGTAATTCAGCGGAATCTCGTTCACTATACATACGATTTCCGGATATACAAAAGTATTCTTCAGGTTTTGATAACGAAGGTGTTGGCAAGAGTGCAAGAGAGGTTATCGGTCCGCTTCGGACAAAACGTTGAGAAATCAAATCACCATTGATAGTAAACTCATACACTCTTCCTGAATCCGTTCCGATGAGAATAGTCGACAGAATACTCAATGAAGAGAAACATGGAGATGTTGTGAATCTCTCGGGGATTGTCCGTGTGAAGATATGCAGGCTATCGAATACACCTTGCGCATTGGGAGAAGTAAGTTGATAAATATTAAGAGCACTATCCTGAACACTTGCCACTATTTCGATTCCCGCTTGCTGATACACAGCAACGCCAAAGCTGCTTTTCTTACCGGAGAATAGACCGGATGCGTCGTTCGTCAAACTTCTTCCATTGCTCTGGAATGCAAAGATGCTGTCATTGAGCGGCAGATAGAGATGATGATTTTTTGTCGATGTGGGGTACGTGGTCGCATGAGCGAGTGGACGGGATAATGCTGTGTCCCGCTTGAGAACAGAACTTCCTATTTCAATCGTTACTGTCATATTCGGTGAGCGTGCACTGAAATTCCTAATTGTGATTAAACTCGCAGCTCCGGAATGGCTGTTGTTATTTGGGAAAGAATTTCGATCAAAGATATTTTTGTAGAGGATTGCAGAATTACCGGAGAACCAGCAATCGAGCGGACTTCCATTTTCTGTTCCAGAACCTGCATCAAGGGATCCATAGCTTTGTCCAATATCTTTTGAACCATCAGCTTCCATCAACTCTACTCCGCGATGTTCGATATCAGCATTCACTGTGTTAGATTTCAATCCCGCCTGAATAATATTCTCGTCTATATGCCAAATTAATATGCCGCCGCCGTCATATTTCCCGGTTCCGTCCGTCATATCGCCTATCACTGCCCAATCGAAGTTACTCACATCTACAACTGAACCACTGATTCCGCTTACATCATAATACCGAAAGCCTACTGTATCTTGATTACAATGAACGATAGAATCGCCTCTTGCAGTAGCAAACGTTAGAGAGAGACCTGTTCCATGAGGATTTCGATTTCTATTTTCAACCAAAAAATATTCCGAACTGCTGATTGGAATTTGATAAACGGTATCTTCTCCAACATCACTCAATCCGACAGCCGGCAATAGAAGATGAGCAGTTGAACTTCTGACAGGAATCGGTGCTATCCATCCTAAATATATTTTTTCCCATGCACTTGGTTCCGGAGGAAAGAGTCCGTTATAAGCAAAAATACTTGCTCCATCCATCAATCCGAATTGTCCTATTCCGGAACGGCCGGTTTTTGTATCGAACAAATCCGGCAATCCTAAATAACTGCCAAGAGAAGCGGCAAACAAGCCATTGCTGCTCAGTTGAAGAATTTCGCCGGAGATAACACGAGACTCGGTTTCCGGGAGAATGATTGTGTTTTTGATATCGCCGCTCACGATACCTGGAAACGATGACTGTTCAAGCGCCGCACCGAATGCGGTCGAATCTAAATAGAGTGATGGAATATCATACGGTGTAGGATTGTACCCCAGCGAACTTACTAAGTCAATATCACGTCCCGCCCCTGCATGAAAAATAACAAATACATCATACTTTGAAAAATCAATTTCCGGATGAAGTGAATCTGCTATGTGCCAGCTTTCAACTGCAAGTTCAGCAAGTTTTCTATTATCTGTCCCTGTTGTTGGCGGTGAGTATTCAGCCATCTGTTTCGGAAGCATGATCCTCTGAGAAACAACAGAACCAGTTATTGTTAAAAATCTATTCGAAACCTTATGGAAATAATTTTCAACAAATCGGATTTTATTTCTGAAATATGTTGAATCATGCGGAGGCGGGTCAATCTGTGCCGGAGAACCTGTGATCTGAAACGTACCGTCTCCGGTCGTCTGTTCATTGTTATCCGTTTGGAACTGAACCATGATGGCAAGTATACGAATAGTGTCAATCGGAGTCGATTGAGCTAACCGAACTTGAAGAGGAGCTATAGCCTCGCGCAGGAGATGAGATACTTTAATTCGTGTTTGTCCAAGTGATAAAGAACTCAAAAGAAAAAACACACTCATGGCCCATACACGTGTCACAGAGACTCCTACATTTCCTCATTCAAGTTATGCAAAATAGTATGTTGGTTGAAATCCCAAGAATTGAAAATTCCATTACTTCTTAGGATTTTACCTTGTCAAAAGAATCACATGTATAATTTATATCCGCTGTCCGGGATATTTCACAAAAGACTACCCCACAAAAATCTCATATTCCATATATCGATTTAAAGAACGTCGAGTTTTTAAGAAACCTACCGCCCTTCACCACCCCAGCCCATCGATAGTGTGAGGCGTAACGTTCCATCAAGTGGATGTTGTCCCTCAAGAGCACTAATGTATCCAAAATCGAAGCCATAAAGATCATATCGGATACCGGCGCCAAAGGTCATAAACTTTCGATTACCTTCTCGAGGATCTTCATAGAAATATCCGGCACGAATTGCAATCAACTTCGGCGAACCGTACCAATATTCCATTCCTAATCCGGAATCGAATCGACGTATTTGTTCACTGATATTTCCCTGCGTCCATGTCGTAAAGAAAGCCTTATAGAATTCGTCGGAGTTTGCACCCCATCTCGCCACCAGTAGCCGACTCACCTCTATGGTAAATGTCAGATTATTAAATTCACTTTCAAGAGCCTTATACGCGATGCCAAGACGAAGATTCATGGGAAGAGGATCGGCTTGTGCCCTGTCGACGTATGACATCTTTGGACCAATATTGGACAGATTCGTTCCAAAACTCAGACTCTTTTCAAGAAAAAGCGGGCGATATAACAATCCGAGATCGAAACAAAATCCGGTGGATGTCCCGCTTCCCTGCTCTTGCCCGGCTCCGTGAGGTGCAAGATGTGAATAAATAATTCTGACGCTGGTACCAATTCCGAGTTGTTCGCTGAGTTTTGTGCTATAGGTCGCCGAAAGAGCAAGTTCATATCCTGTAAATGTTCCTACGATTTCCGGCCCGGCAGAAGTCGTTCTATTAAATTCACCAAGGTTGAGATATGTGAGTTGACCGCCGATAACTCCATCCAATTCTTCGACAGGTTGTTTATACGCTGCATGAGCAATCCATATATCAGATAATCCCAAACCGGGGAGCCAGTTCGTATGGGTCATTGCAAGTTCAGCGCCATTTTGGAATGCAAGGCCTGCAGGATTCCAAAACACAGCCCACACATTATCCGCTATCGCCACGCCTGTCTCGCCCATCCCGCCTGCACGCGAATCCGGTACTATGAGCAAAAATGGGACTGCTGTAGTTTGTGTCGTCTGAGCTTGGGCAATATTCGAGAAAAATAATCCGAATACAAACAGAACGACAATAATTTTCTTCGTCATATAGGTAACCTCCAGACTGTGAGTGTTGAGTACCATTGCATTTTCTAGAATATACTTGAATGTGTTTTTGAGATTCTATTATAGAACATCCTTTTTCAATATTCTGAACGCTGTATTATCATTTCAGCGTACAACAGCGAGCTTGCCGATGGTTTCGCTTGTGTGTTGCCCATTTTGACTACGCACAATCAGTTTGTACAAGTAGATGCCATTGGCAAGACTGGCTCCATCATGATCTCTTCCATCCCATGGAATTCTTACAGAACGATCCGTGATATTTTGTACGCTCATTTTCTCGATAAGTCTGCCCGCGATCGAAAATATTTTTACCTCTACATTGATCGGATCGATTACATTACGCTGGAAGGTAAAGGTTGTGGAATTCGAGAATGGATTGGGATAATTCACCACATTCAACATTGTGAGATCATCGGCAAGAGAGACCTCAAAATATGTTTCTGCCTCTGATGAATTGTTCTGAACATCCCAGGCTTTTACGCGTAGCGTATATTTGCCCTCGCTGAGATCGGGTAAGGGATAGCGTACTTCACCCGATTTATATGTATTAAAGTCACTTTGATAATAATTCGATAGATTAAAAGTCCGATCCGGGTTGCTGATCGTTGCCGACAATTGATGCCCTACTCCAGCCGTCGATGTGTTGATACCACTTTCATCATTCAATCGTACGATCAAGGAGTCAATGCCTTTTACAACATCTCCAGGACGAAAATTAAGATCATTGAGATATATCGAGATTTGCGGTCCTACCGTATCAATTGCTGCAGTTGAATCGATTCCGTTGATCATTACATTTTCAGTATATCCCGCTCCATCGGTTGCGTTGGTTGTGTCATTCGCATACATCGAAATTCGTGCTCGGTTTCCGAAGGTCACATCCTTGGGTATAGGAATAGTCGTTTTAAATTGTCCACTATGAATAGATACACCACCTCGATAGAGCAAACTGCCGTTTTCCTTAAATCGAAAATCTCCAACTCCTTCTACGATGTGAACTTCTCTTTGCGAATCGAAAACCTGAAGTGTACCTTTCCCTTGGAATGATGTTATTGGTGTCCCATTATTCAGTTTCATTGCACCTTGAATAGGTACGTGTGCCAAGGATTTCATTGCAACTATACTCGATGTTAATCTCCCATTCACGCTATCAATTGAGGCAACGTTCTTCGGCATGAGAAGTCGAAGTGTCGGATCTCCGAACAGATGAAATTTTTGAGTATTCTCTGCATCATGGTTAAGAGATTTTGCAATTCGCACTGCATCCCCTAATCTAGGATTTCTTCCGGTACTATCCTTTGTTAATAAATATAAAAAAAAACTTGTATTGAGCACAACATTCGGGCTGTTATAGACTGCACGCGATGCTACGAGACTCCCAATTGCACCACCTTGTTCCATGGTTACAAGTTGTTCGCCCGCACTGAGTATGCTTGGATCGTCGTACTTGCCAAAATTGCACGTTGCTGCAACAACGAAAGTCAAACGGTCTCGATTGAATAGTTTCGGCAGATCATCTTCTCGTGTAAAAATATATTCATGCGCCCATAATTGCTCGTTCCCGTGACCAATGAAATTTGTTAAAAGTGTACCTTGATTTATTGCATCATCAATTGCCGTATTTGCATTGGGTTTCCTGCGGCCGGAAGCGCTGTTCACGGTTGGGTATTCGACGATGTAAATTTTTTTCTTTTCAAAACTTTTAGCTGCATTGCTTTCGGCAAGTGCTTCGGTCGGGTCCGTAAAATCAGATCCATTATCCTCATCGGTTGAAGTTATTCCGTCATCGGCAACCAATGTTAAACTATTTCGCCATGAATCGACAGGAGCAGTCGTCTCATACGAAATAATTTTATTGATCAATACAGATGCCTCTTGGACGCTGCGCGCAGGAAGACGTCCGATCGCAATCGAATAGAGAGAGTCTAAACCTAACATAACAAACTCATCATCAGTTGAATAACTTGTATTGGTTATATCAAGAGATTCCTCTGTCTCGTATGGAGGAATCCAATTACGTTGACTTGGATTTGTGATAATGTTCTTATAATCGAAATATCCCCAGCCAAACAAGAGGACATATTGCGGAACAGGACTTATCCAATTCTCTTGAGTATATCTCAAGAATTCTCGTATTGCGAGAATGTCTGGTATGCCGCCTGAAAATTCGCTATAGATTTGATTGATATCCACAACGAGCGTGTTGAGTGGGTCAGGCTGTGATTCGCGATGTGCCTTTAACCGGTTCGCTTCAGAAAGAAACTCCGGTGGAGAAATAATGATGAAATCATACTGTGATTGAACATTATGCAGATTTATCGTGTTCTCAATTTTTATCGTTGTTACAGGTGTTTTAAATCCAGTTTTACCAACCACCGCGATTTCACGAATAGATCCACCTGTCTGCTGAAGCTGAATTTTGCATACCGAGGGAACAGCGGAATAATATTTTAATTCTTTCACATTACTATGATCGGTAACATCAAATGCACGTACATCGCTTGAAAAATTACTAATATCATACTGAACCGATCCAGTGACATCAGGCGAAGTAAAGATAAGAACGTCGTTTACAGCTTCAAACCTTCGCTGATAATATATTTCCAGCCAATCCAACCATGTTTTCGCGTCCTGATTACTGCTCCTCACCTGGATTTTTACAACACTCGCATCATTCGGCACCCCACCTGTTCGCGTTGGATTGAGATTTACTTCGCCTGCAAATGTAGAAGAAGTGCCCAAGTCGATAGCTCTCATCCCTACAGATCCATCTTGAAGAAGCTGGCCGTTCTCAAAAACATCCAAATAATCATAGGTTGCCGACCGGTGCAAAAATTTGAACCGATAGGTAATCGGAGATGTTGCGACCAATCCCGGCAGTGGTTTATTATATGTGCCGGCATCCGTCCCTGCAAATAATTTTCCAACCCATCGACGCCCTGAATTCTGGAGATTATACTTTTCTTCTTCAACGAATAATTTTTCCTGAAAACTTGCCGGCTTGAATGCTAATGGAGAAATGGCTGAAGCAGAAAGTGTATCCATCTGTTTGCCGCGGCCTTGGGTAACGGTAAAAAAGTAATAATTTTTTTCTGTATACGGATTAATATAATGCTGAAAAGTGTTGCCTCCTTTATAGAGCCAACCTCTCACTCCCCGGCCATAAAAGACTACATAATCATCTGGATCGAAAATTCCATCATTATTTTTATCTATCACCAACCGCGGAATTTCCAATAGCGTGTTTGGCCGCGGGCTCGTATTATCATCCGGAATTGCCAAGCCTCCATTCCCATACAATCTGATGGAGTTGATATCGCTTATCGAGATATTCAAACTGTGGAAGTAATTATAATCCAATTTATACATGCCAGTTGAAGTATCTGATACTTCTATGCGATACCATTGGCCTTGCGCAAGCGGAGAATCTTCATTCGCAGATTGCCGGGAACTTACTTTTGGCATTTTTGCTAATTGAGCTTTTTGTGGCAAGTCGCCCCTCAGCAGACAAGAAGAAACCAAACCGGCAGGAAAAGCATTTGTAAAATTAAGCCGAACAACAATGCGTGAATATATCTTGACCTTCTCTTTGTCAATCGCCTGAACAGGGTGCAAGAGAAGAGTTCCAACGCATCCTATGCTCGTCTGCCCAACATGAATAAGCTCGGCGAGAACGTTTTGTCCCGGTGCTAGTGCCGTTCGAGCAAAACTTGTATCCTCATAGCTTTCGCTGACGCCGAAATCCTTGAGGGCCTTCCTCGTCGGTTTAGGCAGCAGCTTGACCGTATCTCTGATTTGATATTCACTTGCTAAGACTTGAAGCGAATAGTGTGGAGACGGAAGGAGCAAAAGAACAGCCCGGATAAAATCGGTCCTGCCTGTTAAATCGTATGCTATTTGACTTTCGAAGAACCGAAATCGAGTAAAGATAGTGCCTTGTTTTCCAGAAACATGTTCAGCTTGAATGTGCGGTGTAAACTCAAGAACTACGGAATGTTGATCTTCACTCACGATGCGTATATCTGTCATCGGTTGAGCAATGCCGGTTAAAGTTCCGACAAAGATCGAGGAAAATATGGCAATAGTTTTTTTCATAAAAAAAAAGCCGACCGAGAAATAATGGTCTTCTCGTTCGGCTAAACATGTATAGAGAGTCTCAGCCGAACTTGAAAAAGGTTTCTACGGCAAATACAATTCCTAACTTTTTACACTGCGACACTTTAGGAATGAACCTTTATCAAGCCTTCGATATACTCTCCATTAATAGAACAGCACGTCATGAACTTATGATAAGATAATGAATGAAATGAAGATTGTCAAGCAAGCAAGATTGGAATATCTCTTAGGAAAAGAGCGGTTAAAGAAAACTTACATCGTACGCTGATATTCCAAGAATTGTTTTGCAGTTGTGGCAACATTTGGGTAAATTAGCTCTGCAAATGAATTTGTCCTCAATCAGGTGATATGTCAAGACCACTCAACATTCTTTTTGTTTCGAGCGAAGTAGAACCTTTCGCTAAAACCGGCGGGCTTGCCGATGTTTCCAGTGCTCTTCCGAAAGCAGTCAAAGATCTTGGACATGAAATCCGTATTATGATGCCGCGGTATCGATTTATCGGCGAGCGCAAGTTCAGATTACACGATATCATCCGTCTCCATGGAATCCCCATTCCAGTCGGCAATTTGACCGAACTTGGGAACGTAAAATCATCATTTATCAATAATTTAAAAGAAAAAGTTCAAGTCTATTTTCTCGACAATACAAATTACTTTGACCGCGAGGGCATCTACCAAAGTCCGACAACGAAAAAAGATTATAAGGATAATGATGAACGGTTCATTTTCTTCTGCCGTGGTGTCATAGAGACCTTGAAGCGACTTGGATGGCAGCCGGACATCATCCATTGCAACGATTGGCAAACAGGACTTATCTCTGCCTATCTCAAAACGATGTTCTTGACTGATCCGTTCTTCAAATCGATGAAAACGGTTTTCACGATCCATAACATGGGATATCAGGGTGCATTTTCAAAGGAGTCCTTTGCTAAATCAAATTTGCCTGAAGAGTTGTTTCGTTCCAACGGTGTAGAAGCATACGGAAACTTCAACTTCCTCAAAACTGGATTGTTTTTCTCTGACGGTATAACAACTGTAAGCGAAAAATATGCCGATGAAATCTGTACATCTCCCGAAATTGGTGCCGGGCTCAACGGACTTCTTTCGACCCGGCGAAAAGATCTGCATGGAATTCTCAATGGTATCGATTATCAAATCTGGAATCCTGCCACAGATGAATTCTCTTTCCGAAAATATGATGTAAAATCCATTGAAGCAAAGGTAGATAATAAACGCGCTTTGCTCACAAAATTCGGATTGGAATTTTCTGAGAACCGCCCGGTGATCGGAATGATCAGTCGTCTTGCAGATCAGAAGGGATTCGACCTGGTCTTTGAAATTATTGAGGATATTATTCGGCTTGACTTACAGTTCGTGATGCTGGTAGCAGGTGAAAGAGAATACGAAAAGAAAATTGAAGCTATTCAAAAGAAACACTCCAAACGCATTGCGGTGGTCATAGGGTACGACAATGAAATTGCACATTTGATCGAAGCTGGAACGGATATGTTCCTTATGCCGTCTAAGTACGAGCCGTGTGGTCTCAATCAGATGTACAGTATGCGCTATGGTACGGTTCCTGTTGTTCGTGCGACCGGTGGGTTAGATGATACAGTAGAAGATTACACGGGAAACGGAAAAGGAACCGGTTTCAAGTTTGAAAAGTATGAATCGAAGGAATTGATGAAAGTCATTCAGCGTGCACTGAAGGTCTTTCAACAACCCGAAGAGTGGAAGCGGCTCATGCGAAATGGCATGATGCAAGATTTTTCATGGGAAAATTCTGCACGGAAGTACATCAATTTATATAAAGAACTTTTGAGGCATAACGCATAGCACAGAATGGCACTGGAATTACTTGCAATCACAACGGCACCGTCAGCAGCAACAGTACTTGTTTTCTACCATAGAAATGGCTTTCCATTGACTCTCCGATGTTGTGGATGTTTTTTCATACGGCAGCCATCAGAAGTCTGTGCGCAATGGTACCAGAATAATTCATTCGCTTTCTCATCCTCACATTACTTGAAAAAAGATTAAAGGATATCGAATTTTGAAGTTACCTCGTTTATTTCTCCTCTTCTGCACAGGAACAATGTTGTGTTTATCCTCAGGATGTAATGACGCCCCCGATTCAGTCGGAGGCCCAACACAACCGAAAGAGGACTATGGTGTTATCCGTGATACTACATTTTATGCCACAGGTCACTCCTCTCTCCCAAATCGTTTATACACATCAACGATTGACCGGTTCATGCTCGGAAAATATCAAACCTATCAAGCTTGGGCATGCTTGAAATTTGGTTCATGGCCCGACTCGATGATAGGTGCAACGATTACCAGCGCGACGATTCGATTAAAATCAGTTTATCATTTCGGCGAGTCGATGTCTGTTTTGCACTTTGATGCGTATCGTGCACGAGCAAGTTGGGCAGGCGACTCACTTACCTATGATTCGCTTAGTCTAAACACTGTTGGCCAGTCCCCCTATAATTACTATTACGACGTTAACACTAAACACTCCTCCACGATTCAAGCAGGCGACACCGATTGGGTGACGATTGACATTCCAGACACCAGTATGCTGCGCGAGTGGTTCTCCACAAATTCAGACACCATGCATTTGAATGATGGGATTATCCTTAGTCCGAATCCGTCGTTCTCAAATGTTATCAGAGGATTTTATTCGTATTATACATCTGATACATCCTATCAGCCTGCACTTTATGTTAATTATGATGGAGCTTACGGTCCCAATACGTATGTTCACAAAGTGAGTAGTTCTAAATACGTTCCTACAATTGATCGTGCAAGTCTCATAACTGATAACAATTTGATTTATGTCCAAAACGGCATTTCCTATCGAGGACTTATCTCGTTTGACAACTTCCTTACGACTCCTGTTTCTATTCATCGGGCGGTTCTCCAAGTAACATTAAACGTGAGCAAATCCTCGCCTCAATTCAATTTTTTCCCTACTCCATTTTTGCATGATTCACTATTTGCGCTCTCCGTAGGAACAGACAGTATATCTGATGGAGCGTTTTCTGCGTTGACCCCGAGCTCGATAGACAGTGGTCGTGTCATTTATTCATTTGAATCAGTAGGGCTCGCCAAACGTTGGTTGAACAATTCCTCAGCGCGAAAGATTGCGTTGTGCGGCTATTTTGAGAGTGGCTCCTTTGATTTATTTACGTTTTTTAGCGAAAGTGCCTTCGATATAAAACTTAGACCACGAATTATCATCACATATTCTATCAAACGTTGACACAGTTTTTGACTATGAACTATTTCCGAATTAATGTTACTCTGACTATCTTCACAGTTCTTTTCCCCCTCGTCGCCCATGCAGGTGGATCATCTTACTCACGGTATGGATTTGGAGACATCCTCCGCTATGGCGACAGTCGAATCTATGCAATGGGAGGAACAGGTATAGCCCTTGTGGATGATGGAAGCATAAACCTCTTGAATCCCGCCGGTATGAGTCGTATTAGTTTTACAAGATTTTCTACCGGATTTGAATACAACGGCTTTTCCTCGAAAGATAGCAGTGGCTCTTCGTTCTATTCTACGGGCGGATTGCAAAGTCTTGCTTTTGCGTTTCCAATATCTCGAGAGAATGGCATCGTTATGTCAATAGAAGCCACTCCGTATAGCAAAGTGAATTATGCGATTAGTTCTTCCAACTTTGACACGCTTTCCGGATCCATTCAACATCAAACTTTCTACGGCAGCGGCGGACTCTCCTATCTTGGGCTTGGACTTTCCGGATCACCACTGAACACATTGCATCTTGGCGTCCGTTTGAATTATATGTATGGCCACACACGTCAATATCAAACATCCAGTTTTGATAATAGCGATTACACCAGCACTACTTTTGATCGTTCTATTTATTATTCCGGTTTCACATTCACGTTGGGAGCTATTTATGAAGGTCTAGACCAACTCCTCGATCTTCCCTCGCTTCATAATTTGTCTCTTGGTTTGATACTGGGGACTGCAAGTTCGTTTGATGCGGATGCTGAAAGGATTTATTCAGAAGGCGACACAACTAATCATAAAGGGACTGCCGACATTCCCCTTTCCGTAGGGTTGGGACTCTCTTATTTACATCAAAACCGGTACAGATTCCTCGGCGACTTTGTATTTGAAAATTGGGGAAACCTTAAGCCTTTTGCTTTAGATCCAGTTACACTTCGGAATTCTTACCGTACGAGTATCGGTTTCGAGGCAATACCTGAAAAAGGAGCAGACACTTATTGGAAACGAATATTTTACCGTGCCGGTCTTGCATATAACTCCACCTATTACCAAATCAACGGTGTGGGAATCAACGAGCTTTTAATGAGCGGCGGTGTCGGACTTCCTATGGGGTATGAATCTTGGCTCAATATCGGTTTGCAGGTTGGGTTGCGCGGTACGACCGATAATAATTTACAGAAAGACATCATCGTTCGTCTTTCTGTTGCCGTATCCGCAAGTGAACTTTGGTTTCTCAAATTTGATGAAGAGTAAATTCTATGATAGCTATCGGCAGTGATCATGCGGGGTTTGAATATAAAGAGCGATTGAAAAAGCTTCTGGATGAAATCGGAAAGCCGTACCAGGATTTTGGTACTACTTCTCCAGATTCCGTCGATTATCCAGATATTGCGCATGTTGTTTCGAAGGCGGTCGCATCCGGAAAATGTCTGCAGGGTATTTTAATTTGTGGAACAGGAATTGGCATGTCGATCGTCGCCAACAAACATAAAGGAATCCGGGCTGCTGCCTGTGAATCCCCTGCCTGTGCAAAGCTTTCACGCGAACATAATGATGCCAATATTCTCTGTTTTGGTGCACGCATCACCAGCTGGGAAACAGCAACTGAAATTGTGAAAACATTTCTCTCAACTCCTTTTAGCGGCGGCGAGCGACATATGTGCCGCATAGAAAAGATTCACTCGTTGACAGATCTTTAGAATCTATTAAAATGTTCATCACTCTATTAAACAATTTCCATAAAGAACTTACCCATGAAAAATCTTAAGACCGCCGATTCAGAAGTCTATGCCGCCATTCAAAGCGAAGTTCATAGACAAAACACCAAGCTGGAACTTATCGCTTCCGAGAACTTCGTGAGCCTTGCCGTACTGGAAGCAATGGGCAGCGCTCTGACGAACAAATATGCAGAGGGATATCCTGCGAAGCGATACTATGGGGGCTGCGAGTTTGTCGACATTGCCGAAAATCTTGCACGCGATCGTGCAAAAAAATTATTCGGCGCTGAATACGTCAACGTGCAGCCGCATTCCGGTTCGCAAGCGAACATGGCAGTTTATTTCTCTTTCATCAAACCTGGCGATACTGTCCTGGGGATGAATCTTTCTCATGGCGGCCACTTGACGCATGGATCTCCGGTGAACTTCTCCGGACAGTTGTATCGTTTTACAGCCTATGGCATTTCGAAGGATACCGGCTGCATCGATTACAACGATGTAGAAGAAACGGCAAAGCGCGAGAAGCCTAAGATGATTACCGTTGGAGCTAGTGCCTATTCGCGCAACATCGATTATAAAGCATTCCGCGAAATTGCAGACAAGGTTGGCGCATTCCTCTTTGCCGATATTGCACATCCAGCAGGATTGATCGCGGCAAAGCTGCACAACGATCCGCTTCCTTATTGTCACGTCGTTTCATCGACAACTCATAAGACGCTCCGGGGCCCTCGCGGCGGACTCATTCTCATCGGCAAGGATTACGAGAATCCATTTGGACAGGTAGCGCCAAAATCCGGCCGCAAGAAGATGATGTCGGAATTAATTGATTCGATGGTTATTCCCGGTGTTCAAGGCGGCGCACTTATGCATGTGATAGCTGCCAAAGCAGTTGCCTTCGGTGAAAATCTTCTGCCGGAATACCGCACCTATGCAGAACAAATCATCAAGAACGCTCATGCTCTCGCGGCAGCATTAGTAAAGCGCGGCTACAATATTATTTCCGGCGGGACAGACAATCATCTCATGTTGATCGACTTACGCAATAAAAATCTCACCGGTAAAGATTCCCAGGAAGCGCTGGATCTCGCAGGGATTACGGTGAATAAAAATGCCGTGCCATTCGACGACAAATCGCCGCTCATCACCAGCGGTATTCGCATTGGTACGCCTGCTGTTACAACGCGCGGACTGAAAGAACCGGAAATGGAAATCATCGCTGGCTTCATCGATCGTGTGCTGAGCAACCGAACGGATGAAAAAGTACTGAAACAAGTGAGCGAAGATGTAAAAGCACTCTGTGCAAAATTCCCGCTGTACCCCGAACTGATATAATGGTACTTGATGAGCATTACCCAAGCCATTCTTGGTAAGATATTCCAATCGGCTGGAAAATCTCCCAGCCAAAAGGAAATGTCTTTTCTGGAACACCTCGACGAGCTTCGTTCAAAAATCATTAAAGCACTTTTAGGAATTCTTGTCGGCACAATACTCTGTGTCTTCTTCGCTGACTTTATCGTTCAAAATGTACTGTTGCATCCGCTTCGATCCTTGGGCTTAAAGGTACAAGTGCTTTCGCCCTACGGTATTGTGATGCTGTATATGGAGTCTGTACTGATATGCGGAATCATTCTCAGCATGCCGTATACCATTTATTGTCTTTGGACGTTTGTCGCTCCGGGGTTGCTCCCCAAAGAACGCCGCTACATCTCGCGTATTGTCTTCTTCACATCGTTTTGTTTTTTTGCCGGTGTCGTATTCGGATATTACGTCCTCTTACCGACTGCTCTCACTTTTTTTTCGACCTTTGGCACTCAAAACATCGAACTCCATATTGCTCTTGATCAATACGTGAGCTTTATGCTTACATTATTGCTTGGTGCCGGACTCGTTTTTGAACTTCCCATGATCTCTTATTTTTTATCCAAGATGGGAATACTGTCTCCCGGCTTCATGCGCAAGTTTCGCCGTCACGCCATTGTTGTCATCTTTATTATTTCTGCAGTCGTTACACCGACTCCTGATATGGTAACGCAAACTCTTCTCGCTCTACCGATGATCCTTTTATATGAGGTCAGTATTTTTATCTCAAAGTATTCGCAAAAAAAGACAGCGTCTTCTCCTGAGGATCCCGCATGAGTATATTTCGTCCATCAGAGAGTTCACTCGATAGTATTCGCGAACCGGTCACACAAGAACTCAAAAAGTTCGATGGCGTATTTCGGGAGGCGATGCGGTCTCAGGTCGCTCTGGTGTATCTCATTACCCGCTACATCCTTCGCCAGAAGGGCAAACGCGTTCGCCCTTTGCTGGTGATGCTCAGCGCAAAGTTATGCGGCGAGATCAATGACAGCACCTACCGCGCTGCTACACTCATCGAGCTTTTGCATTCCGCTACACTTGTTCACGATGATGTCGTCGACGATGCCGATACGCGCCGCGGTTTTGCTTCCATCAATGCTGTCTGGAAAAATAAAGTGGCTGTGCTGATGGGTGATTATCTCCTTTCACGCGGTTTGCTGTTATCGTTACAGTACCATGATTATTACTTTTTAAATTCAACATCCTTCGCAGTGAAACGAATGAGCGAAGGAGAATTGCTGCAGATTCAAAAAAGCCGACAGTTGAATATTGACGAAGAGACTTACATTAAGATCATCAGCGACAAGACGGCATCGCTCTTTTCAGCGTGCACGGATATCGGTGCTGCAAGCACGACGGAAGTCCCTGAGAAAAGAAATTTACTGAAAGCGTACGGCGAGAATGTCGGATTGGCATTTCAGATACGGGACGATCTGCTCGATTATCTCGGGCGAAAGAGCATTCTTGGCAAACCGACCGGCGGTGATATTAAAGAAAAGAAACTCACACTGCCGCTGATTTATGCGCTTCATCAAAGCGATCGGCATGAAGCTCAGCAAGCATTGCGATTCGTAAAAAAAGGTGCGAAGCAAAAAGATGTTACATGGATAGTCGACTTTGTCCGAAAGAACGGCGGCATCGAGTATTCACTTCAAAAAGCGGAAGAGTTTGCGGCAAATGCCCGCGCTTGTCTCTCATCCTTCCCTGATTCGCCAGAGAAACAGTCTCTTCTTCAATTTGTTCGTTTTGTTATTGAGCGGAATAGTTAAAACTAATATTGCGAACAGGTTTCCTTAGCACCACAATTCATTAAGTGTGCAATTCATTTGACAATATTACAGAGTCGATTCATCGGGTTCCTCATTTTCCTTAACAAATGCTCGCGAAGCATAAGCCACCGCTATCACTTTAATTTCTATATGAATCAGTCCTCATTAATAAACTACCTCGAAGCAACCTGCCCGCCGCACATACAACGTGCTTATGGCAGGAGGGGCTGCGGGATATGAAACCCGAAAAAAATAAGAAGTGGATGAAATGACTCCTTACTTACTGATGTTATGCACATAGGAACAGCGCCTAACAAAATAAAATTGTCATGCCCGAATGCTTTTGTCGGGCATCCATTTTCCTGGATTCCCGCTAAAGACGTGCGGGAATGACAGTTGTTCTTTTCTTCTTTGCGTAACATCAGTTACTTACAATCAGTTACTTATCTTGATTCTCCACACCTTTCTGTGTAGATTATCGCAGAAAAAAAATAGAGGTTTTTACGCATGGCATTGATGGTGAGTATTTCTGGAATTCGCGGAGTTGTTGGCGAAACTCTCACACCTGAAACTATTGTTCAATATACTTCGGCATATGCTCTCTACTGCAATCGCGGGCACATCGTAGTTGGTAGAGACGGACGCATTACCGGCAAAAATGTTTTAGATATCGCTACTTCTACTTTGCTGCAAATGGGCTGTGATGTAACAGATTTGGGCATCTGTCCAACACCAACGGTTGCACTTGCTATTAAGAAACTGAAAGCCGCAGGTGGTATTTCGATTACCGCCAGTCACAATCCGATGATATGGAATGGACTCAAATTCTTCGCTTCCACAGGTTTATTTTTAGATGTGGATGAAAATCGTGAATTTTGGCGTCTTGCCGAACAGCCGGCAAAATATGTTTCCTGGAATAAACAAGGCAAGTACACCCTTCAAGAAACATTTCTGGATGAACACATTCGCGAAGTGCTCTCTCTTTCCTACATCAATATTGGAAAAATTCGGGCACGTAAATTTAAAGTTGTATTGGATTGCGTCAATTCAGCTGGGGGAATGATTGTCCCTCGTTTGCTGGAAAAACTTGGCTGCGATATCATTCCGATCCATTGTGAGATGACCGGCATTTTTGGACACGCACCGGAACCAATCCCTGAAAATCTCACTTCACTCTGCGCTCAAGTGCGCGAGCAGCACGCTGATATCGGTATTGCCGTCGATCCGGATGTCGATCGTCTCGTCCTTATCAACGAAAAAGGTAAACCGTTCGGTGAAGAATATACCATCGCATCCTGCACAAAATTTATACTTGAAAAAATTACCAATCGACAATCTAAAATCGACAATCGTCAATCCTTAAAAGTTGTCATCAATCTTTCCACAACCCGCGCTGTAGAAGACATCGCGAAGCACTATGGCGCTTCGACTCTTCGCACTCCGGTTGGTGAAATTAACGTAGCCAAGAAGATGAAGGAAGTCGGCGCAGTGATCGGCGGTGAAGGAAGCGGCGGCGTTATTCTTTCGAAAGTCCATCTCGGTCGTGACGCCATTGTTGGAATTGCACTTGTTCTCCAGCATCTTACTGAATTCGGCGGAACACTATCAGAATTGAAAGCTGCCCTGCCGCAGTATTATATCACGAAAGGGAAAGTCGATCTCGGTAGTTTGAATCCCGATGCAATTCTCAAACAACTGGCGGTTGAACATTCTGTGAGCGATACGATCAACACTGATGATGGATTAAAGATTGATTTCCCGGAATCATGGGTACATCTGAGAAAATCGAACACCGAGCCGATCATCCGCATCATCGCGGAGGCACACACCAAAGCTGAAGCTGATGAACTCGTAAAGAAATTCACAGCGAAGATTCTTGCATGATGAAGAGAGTATTGTTTTACGCCGTTCGTGCTGTCTTTTACGATCGGAACAATTTACTCCTTGCTTCATTGCACATTTCAGAATATTATCTAGAAAGAATTCGTTTGAACATGTATTCCGGTGTTATTTTTGCATCGTCCTTTTCGCCTGGACTTTTCTTTACACTCGGTGAATGCGGCACGTCCGCAGCAGGTAGTACGATGCAAATTTCTCCGGTTGGATTTGGATTGTATTCGCCGCATTAACCCTGAACCGGTTAATGATATTTACCCTATACTCGTAACAATATATTTTCTTATGATGAACGTTCGCGCGCTTCTCAGGCTTTCTTCCGTGCCACGCATTGGCCCGCAAAAAATTCGCGCACTTGTTGCGTATTTCAAAACCCCCGAAAATGTTTTTCAAGCTCCGGCACGCGAATTGATTGCTGTTCCGGGAATCGATAAGAAACTCGCCTCGAACATCCTTCACCACACCGCTGGCGAGAAGTTTGCTGACGACCAACTGAAGCGACTGAATAAACTCGGCGGCAGGATCGTCACCGTGTGGGACAAAGAGTACCCCGATCTGCTTCGTAAAATTTACGATCCGCCTGCTTTTCTTTTTGTGCTCGGGAAATTTAAAGAACTCGACTCTCGCGCCATTGCTCTCGTAGGCACACGCCATCCTACTTCATACGGTCACTCTGTTGCAGAGAATATGACACGCGATCTCGCCAAGCAATCCATCACACTTGTCAGTGGACTGGCACGCGGAATTGATACGATTGTTCATTCGACAGCATTAAAATGCGGCACGCGGACTATCGCCGTTATCGGTTCTGGTTTAGATGTTCCGTATCCTCCTGAAAACAAAAAGCTTATGGACCATATTGCCGAAGAAGGAGTAGTCGTCTCAGAGTTTCCGATGGGAACAAAACCCGATGCGTCAAACTTTCCGAGACGCAATCGTATCATCAGCGGAATCACACTCGGTACGGTCGTCATAGAATCTGCAGAAGACGGTGGTGCGCTCATTACCGCAACCACGGCACTCGATCAAGATCGTGAAGTGTTCGCGGTTCCCGGCAACATCACTGAGAAGCGCAGCGCCGGATCGAACAAACTCATCCGCGATGGCCGCGCAAAACTTGTTACGTGTGTAGATGATATTTTTGCAGAGCTTCGACTTCAACTTCGCCTCTCTCTCTCCGAACCAATGCAGAGACCCGCCATTGAGTTGACCCTGACTGAACGCACTATTCTTGATTTTTTAAGTTCAGAACCGGTTCATATCGACACCCTTGCCGAGCAAGCGGATTCTTCAACTTCTGATGTTCTGGTTACCCTTCTTTCGTTAGAATTTAAAGGTGTGGTGCGTCAATTACCGGGAAAATTGTTTATCCGTTCATAATTCTCATTGCTTTCCTATAAGTGGAATTTTCGCTATACTACGTTTGGTAAAATCAGGTAAAAAGATGATTGAGATTCAAAAAACTATTATGGAAGACAATATTCCAGAGATCAAATTTGCTTGCAACATTTCCGCATGCAAAGGTGCCTGTTGCACATTAGCCGGCGGCCAAGGCGCTCCGTTACTCGATGAAGAACTTGAACGAATCGAACATTCTTTCCCTATTATCAAATCGTATCTTCCGCAAGCGCATCTCGATACCATAGTGCAATTCGGACTTTTCGAAGGCGAGCCAAAGGCGTACACTACTATGTGTTTCAACAATCGGGCGTGTGTTTTTGTACTGTACGAAGAAGGAATTGCACGGTGTGCATTTGAGAAAGCGTTTTTTGAAGGGGAATTGAAATGGAGAAAACCTCTTTCCTGTCACCTCTTCCCCATTCGGATAGATCGTGGTATAACACATCGGTTACGGTATGAACGGATATCGGAATGCGACCCTGCATTAGACTGCGGTGAGCAGGAGAATATATATTTAAGCAACTTTCTGAAGGAACCGCTCGTGCGTGCGTTTGGTTCTACTTGGTACGAAGATTTCCAATTCACGTGCGACTGGAAACGAAAAGAGACAGAAGCGTTATAGAAATTCAGCAAGAACGAAAAGATGATCAATCTTTCACAACAACTTCGGCTTGGACTCAGACTTACTCCTCAACAGGTGCAGTATCTCAAACTGCTCCAGCTGCCGACACTTTCACTCGAACAGAGAATAAAACTGGAACTTGAGCTGAATCCTATGCTCGAGCTGAACGAGGAGCAGGACTTATCACTTGAGCAGGATGATCGTGTTGAAGAACCAGAGGAAAAAATTGAAGAGAGTCAAACCGAAGACGCCTACACGATAGAAGATTACATCAACGACGATCTTGCGGGATTTAAAAGTCCTGAGGCACAAAAATCGAATGATGAAGATGATACGTACGAGTCGCCGATGCCTTCCACCATTCCACTCTCTGAACGGCTCCTCGGTCAACTGAAGATGTCCATCGCGGATGATGAAGAGATACTTCTTGCAGAAGAAATTCTCGGCAATGTAGATGAAGACGGTTACCTGCGCCGCGAGTTGACCCTTATTGTCCAAGACCTCAACCTCAGCTATGGGCTTACTCTTACCGTTGATAAGGCTGAACAGGTTCTTCAGAAAATCCTTCTCCTCGATCCATCCGGCATCGCAGCAAGAAGTCTCCAGGAGTGTCTTATCGCCCAACTTCATACAGGCAAATATGCACATTCCCTGAAAGAACTTGGCATCAAAATCCTGACAACCTTCTTTGAAGATTTCAAGCTTAAACGATTTGATAATCTCGAACAGAATCTTACGGTCAGCCGCGAAACATTAAAAAAAATCATCGAAATCATCCAACACCTCAACCCGAAACCGGGCGAAGGCGAGTTTACGGCACAAGAAAATTATATCACACCGGATTTCATCGTAGAGAAAGACAACGGCGATTTCATTATCACCCTCAATGATCGCAACATTCCGGCGTTACGAATTAACAATGCCTACAAACAATTGGTGTCGCCAAAAGGAAAAAAAGTCTCCGCAGAAACCAAAGATTTTGTGAAGAAAAAATTTGAAGCTGCAAAATGGTTCATCGCTTCCATTCACCAGCGGCGTGAAACTTTGATGAAGGTCATGAAAATCATCGTCGAGAAGCAACGGCAGTGGTTTGAAGAAGGTGAATCACTGAAGCCCATGATCTACAAGAATATTTCAGAAGTAGTTGGTGTGGATATTTCTACGATCAGCCGTGTTGTCAACAGTAAATATGTGCAGACAGAATTCGGCGTTCATTCCCTGCGATTTTTCTTTACTTCCGGGCTTGAATCCGACAACGGTGAAGATATTTCCAACCAAGTCGTTAAACAGCGCGTCAAAGATATTATTGCCGCGGAACATCCGCAGAGTCCGTTGAATGACGATAAGATCGCTGAGATGCTGAAACAAGAAGGAATTCGTATTGCCCGGCGTACTGTTGCAAAATATCGCGAACAAATTGGTCTTCCTATCGCCAGGATGCGCAGGAAAGTTTGATTCAACGAGGAGACAACTTACATGCAGGATAAACAGATACACGCAACGACAATTATTGGATTACGGCATAATGGCCATATCGCTATCGGCGGCGATGGGCAAGTGACGCTTGGCACTACGGTCATGAAGCAAAAATCGAACAAGATTCGAAGGCTCTACAACGATTCCGTTCTTGTGGGATTTGCCGGCTCAGCAGCGGATGCTTTTAGTCTGCTGGAACGGTTTGAGGAAAAACTGGAGCAATACCAAGGACAGCTTGCTCGTGCAGCGGTCGAACTCGCCAAACTATGGCGGACAGATAAATATCTTCGTCAACTTGAAGCATTGCTTGCTGTGCTCGATAAGGAACATGCACTCATCATCTCCGGCACTGGCGATGTCATTGAACCCGATGACGGCATCGTCGCGGTGGGCTCAGGCGGCAGCTATGCACTGGCAGCAGCACGCATACTTACCAAACATACGAACATGGGCGCAAAAGAAATTGTACAGGAATCTCTCAATGCCGCTTCGGATATCTGCATCTATACAAACAAAAATTTCACTATCGAAGAATTGTAAGTAACGTGGCAAAAAAGCAAATTTTTCTCCCGGCAAAAGAACTCACACCGCGTCAAATCGTCCATGAGTTGGATCGATATATTATCGGTCAGCACGCTGCAAAAAAAGCAGTCGCCATTGCTCTTCGCAATCGATGGCGCCGCCTTCAAGTCACCGGAACGCTTCGCGAAGACATTATGCCCAATAATATTATTCTCATCGGACCTACCGGTGTCGGTAAAACAGAGATCGCACGACGATTAGCAAAACTTTCCAATGCACCGTTTTTAAAAGTTGAAGCATCAAAGTTCACTGAAGTCGGCTATGTTGGCCGCGATGTCGAATCGATTGTACGCGACCTGACAGAAATTGCCGTCAATATGGTGAAGGCAGAGAAAGCAGCGGAAGTTGAAAATAAAGCGCGCGAATTAACAGAAGAACGGCTTCTCGATATTCTTATCCCTTCCAACCGGCGTTCGAAACCTTCTGAACCACCTGTATCACCTCTGGACACTTTGGAAGAACATGAGAACACGCGGCAGAAATTCCGGGAGAAGCTTCGCTCAGGCGCACTTGATGAGCGGATCGTCGAACTCGAATTATCTTTTGCCCAAATGCCATCGATGCAGGTGATGGGGCCGTTTAGCATGGAAGAGATGGGTGTCAACCTGCAGGAAGTGTTTGGCAATATTCTTCCGAAGAAAGAGAAACGCCGTAAAGTAACGGTCACGGAAGCTCGTCGACTTCTTATACAAGAAGAATCTCAGAAGTTGATCGATATGGAAAAAGTGGTAAAAGAGGCATTGGAACGAGTAGAGAATTCCGGTATCGTCTTCATCGATGAGATTGATAAGATTGCGAGTGCACGCGGGCATAGTTCCGGACCTGATGTCTCGCGCGAAGGTGTCCAGCGGGATTTGCTCCCGATTGTGGAAGGATCCAGCGTGCTCACAAAACACGGAATGGTGAAAACCGACCATGTCCTCTTTATTGCATCGGGTGCGTTCCATATAGCAAAACCGTCGGATTTGATTCCGGAGTTGCAAGGACGCTTCCCAATTCGTGTTGAATTGAAAAGTTTGACAGAAGATGACTTTGAAAAGATTCTTACTCTGCCGCAGAATGCTCTCATCAAACAATATGCTGCGTTGTTGAAGACGGAAGGAATCGAAATCACATTTAACGATGAAGCAGTGAGAGAAATTGCGAAGATTGCATTCGAAGTGAACGAACAAGTCGAAAATATCGGTGCTCGCCGTCTTCACACCATCATCACGACACTCCTCGAGGAGGTTCTCTTCAACGCACCTGACGAGATTGCCGAATCCAACATTGTTATCACGCAGAAGATTGTTCAGGACAAACTGAATTCGATCGTCAAGAATCGCGACCTCAGCAGGTATATATTATAAAACATGCGTTTCAAACAGTACAAAAGCAAAACGGGCAAGAACAAGCTTGCCCGTTTTATTTTTCATCTTATGTACAGATCAAACCTGTTACACTCGCACTTTCATTCCCAACGACAGTGAAACTACCTGGAAACTCTTTGGTGAGAAGAACATGCCAAAATTATCAGTTGCGAAATCTAAACTGAAATACCGTAGATCAAGTCCAAATCCAAAAGCCCAACGCAACTTATCGCCACCACCGAATGCTAGACCGGTTCTAAGCGGCAACACATGAAATACACGATACTCAGCACCGAGTGAAAATCGCGGTTTGGTTGTATTACCAAGGGACTCGTTAAACCCTTGGAGGTAATCCAAAGCGAGAATTAAATTACCCGGTAGAAATTTCAGATAAGGGATGTCCGATGCTTCTGTTACAAATCCAAGCCGCAATGCTGTGGGCAGATTTGTATCAAATGCTTCACCGGGACGCGTCTTCCCTTTGAATACGCTTTTCAAAGTATCTTCGAGATTGTTAGAAGCACCTGTGATATTAATCGCTCCGCTGCCATAGCTTTCTATAACGTTTTTATCCCAAGTGATTTTGCCAATATCGGTAACACTCACGGCAATTCGCACTCCATTGATCAATTCTCCCGAGAGTCCAATATCAAATCCTGTTCCCTTGCCAACAGGAGGTGGAAATAATGAAGCCTTTACATGTGAGTTTTCACTCATAAAATCAACACCGGCATGAGTGGTGAGAAAATCGATATTGCCCCTTAAAGTATATTGCACCGGATTAGTGGGATCTGGGTAATTTCCAAAAGAAGATTTCTGACTTCTAGGCAGAGATATTCCGTACCCCTGAATAATTTTTATTCCAATTCCAGCATACAGATCTTTGAGGAACTTTATATCGACCGGCAACTTTCGTCCATAGGATACATTGAATTCGCCATACCACCATGCGGTAGCTTCAGTGCCATTGAACATGTACACTGATCCGGCAGGCTCTAATCCAAAAGCAGCCATTCGGAAAAAATCTTTTGAGAGTGTTATTGCAGCTCCGGCATGTTCTATAAACGCAAATCCTATTCCGCCAACTATAAGATTCTGAAAGGATACACCCCCAACCATCATTTCCGCTTCAACTCGAGTCTTTGGCAAATCAGGCATCTGAGAAAGAATTTTGTCTATATCAGCGGACTCAAGACGTTTCGGCCAACGCTTACCAACTGAATCGATTCCAGTAAAATATTCTTTGTACAGTCCATAATCTAATAATTCTGTACTCACACGGAGGCCGATCGGCGCAAGATTCAAATTAAAATTTCCTTGGTCCGGAATTGCAATGTTAGCCGGATTGATACCAAGAGCATCGACACCTCGCGAGGCTGCATTGATCGTTCTTCCCATTCCTACACCGCGAATGTTTGATAGATCCCCTGCGATAACCTTATGAAGAACGACTGAAAAAAGAACGATAGTGAGAACACTGAGATTCGATTTCATTTCCCGTTCTCCCTTTGTGGTTTATTTATTGTAAAACGTGCATTGATGGAAGAACGAGTTCGGATGTAATCATCTTTTTTAAATTTTACCCATTTCAATTCATTCCCTATATAAAAATAAAGGTTAATAAATATTGAATCCGCTTGCGGCATCATGTCAATTTGTTCTCCCGTGAAAATGACTGCAATGTTCGAAATCTTCGGATTGATTGCAAAACCAGTCGTGGTGTCCACTGCCGGTGCTTTGATAAGAGAATCCGGGGAGATGCTAAATAGTGTGTCGCTATGTGCCTTTGTTGAATCCCATTTGAGAAAACGTGCTTGGAATGATAAAGCAATAGGAATCCGATTTGTGAATTCAAAATTCATGGTTCCATCTATTGCAGAAATATTTTTAAGCGTTGTGGAAAATCCTTTTACACTATATTCCCCCAAAGCTACCTTTCGGTTCGTAATAGTGTCAATATCAATCGGATAGAGAGAGAATATCGTACTATAAGTACTATCTGCAGGATTGAGCACGAACATGCTTTCATTTTTGACAAATTCACTAAAGTAATGTGTTGTGTCTAAAACCGGGATGCTCAATTGTGTATCATATGTCGGACCAACTAATTTGGATGGAGATTCAATACAATTGAACGATAGAACCGACAGAACCAGGAGCAACATGCCAGCAGCAGTATTTGTTCCTATGCGTAAGAGTGTTTGTTTCATATTTGTCCTTAACTTTTCATGTTGTTTCTTAAAAGAAACCTATACGAATATACCGACCCCCTGAGGCATTGTCAAGGAATTGTGACTCTTATTGAACTGCAAGTGTAGAAAATGTGCGTCTGCTCACAGAAAAAACGAAAGCTGGCGCAACTTTCATTGTCACCAGCTTTTATCTTTGCATATCAGAATATTCCTAGTGAAACTTCTCTTCCTTTGTCGGCGGCTGAAAACCAAACATTGATCCAGCCGAAACATCTCCGACAAGCTTAATTTCGCCAAATTTTTTCTCAAACTTATCAATGTTATCATGGAGAGCATTGAGCAGCATTTTTGTATGCTGCGGAGTCATCACAATGCGAGCATGAACCTTTGCCTTCGGAACTCCTGGGAGCACTCGTGTAAAATCCACGACAAACTCTGCCGGCGAGTGCGTAATGATGGCAAGATTGGAGTAGATACCTTCTGCTTCTTTTTCCCCAAGCTCGATATTTATTTGCTGCTGGCCCGGTTGATCACTCATACGAATGCCCGTTTCTTCTTAATGCATGATTGAATCGTTCACTTGGCTGTTTTGCTTATTTTATCAGCTTCATCAAGAGCCTTCATTGCTTTCTCAGATTGACCAAGAAGCGCATAAATAGTGCCAAGTGTATTCCATACCCGTGCATCTTCTGGCAGTAATTGTGTATGCCAATCTTGCCCTGTTTTTGAAGCTGCCTCCTGTGCGTTCTTAATTTTTATGTCGATTACTTTTATCATCCAGGGTAAGGCTTCTTCAAATTTTTTCTTGAAGCTCTGACTCTCATCCCCTTTTTCTTGCGCTTCCTTTTTTACCTTGACTCCCCAATTATAGTATGTTGCGCCAATGTCATAAAATGCATCGCTGAAATTAGGATCGATCTTCACTGCTTCGTTGAACTCTCCTATCGCCCTATCATAGTCATCGACCATTCTATAGAGAAGACCGAGGATGTAGTGATTCATCTTACTCCCAGGATCATTGTCCACTGCAAGTTTAAATGCGTTGGTCGCTTCCTGAATGCGATCGGCTTCATAGTACGCTTGCAGAAGTAAATTCAAGTTTTCATTATCCTTTGGATTCACTTTCTTGATCGCTTCAAACACGTCTACAGCGTTGTTAAACTGGACTATGGCTTCATAGTATTTCGTTGAATCAATTTTCAAATCACTCTTTTTCTCGATTTTCTTTCCAACGACCTTCTCGCCTTCAATGGTGAGTGTCAATGCATATTGATTGTAATTCCAATCTTCTCTTTTAGAATTCTTCTTATCCTTCTTTTGGCTGTCAGGTGCTCCAAACATCCGCATCACATCGCTTTTATAACTCCCTTTATCGATCTCTTTCAGACCCTTTTGAATGCGAAGTCCATCGGCATTCGCCGATTTAAATTGTTCCTTCTTATCCAAACCCTGTTGAATAATGTATCTTCCGACTCGTTTGTATGCGTCTACATCATGATCCAATTCCCATACTTTCTTCTGACTCATGATGGTATTCTCGATATCACCCTTTCCTTGATAAGCTTGGGTAAGAAAGATATATGTTAAGGATGTATCCGGCCAGATCCCAACCGATTTCTTATATTCTTCGATGGCTCTGTCATAATAGAGCAGAGAGTCGGCACTAGCGCGTTTATAGAAAGCAACGCCATTGTTGATATGCTGAGCCCAAGCCTTAAATCGGTAAGCATGGATTTCGTTTGTATATGTGGGTGAAAGCTTTTCTGCTTCACGAAATGCCGCGGTCATGCCTTCATAGTCATCCAGCTCCTCCCCTCGAATCCGGCCTAAACGGAACCAGGCTTCATGATTTGACGGGTTCTTTTGAACCTCTTTCTCGTAGAGTTTCGCTGCTTCAACATAATTTTTATTTTGTTCCTGCACTTTCGCCCCGGTGAAGTCCGGAGATCCGCATTGAAATCCTTGAATTATAAATCCCGCTAAGAACAGCGCTAAAACAAAATAGGTGAAATTATTTTTCATGGATAGGTTCCTTCATTGTAGTTTTAGATGATTAAATATGAGCAAAAATATACAAAAAGGTGCCTGTAGAAGCAAGATGAAATTCGAGATGGAGTAGATGAATAATGAAGTAGATGAGAAATGCAGTCTGTAAACTGTTGAGATGCTTGGAATAGGTACAAAAAAGCCCAACCGGCTAAGTTGGGCAATACGTAAGACACATATGTCGTTTCATTCCTGCGATTGCCGTGTGAGACCTTCAGAAGCAGTGTCTCTCCACGCGCGCACTTGAATGGAATGACTCGGTGATGCAGTCTGAAGAATCTGCTTCCGAATACGCGGTTGAATTATAACGCGCATTTGTTGTTGCTCGATTTCCTCAGCTGGAACGTTAATCTCAACGCTGAAAAATTCTTCGTTTCCAAAAGATTGAACCGGTTGCGGCCATGGAACATTTCTTGGCGCATGCTGAAATTCCTTTGCTATCATTCTTTTCAACATTGCCTCGCGGCGAAGTTCAAACATAACAACATTTTCCTCCATGTGTCGACGAAGGCTGTCGAAATCGATGTGTAGTTGCGAATACATCATAGTATCCGGTGTAATGATAAAAAAACGATTATCCCGTGGAGATTGTGGAATATTCTGGAAGATACGATCTCCTTTTCTCGCCGGGACACTTTGCGCTGTAACAGTGTACGGTGCATCATTGGCTTCCAGCAAGCGCTCAAATTGAACTCGTTGGTTCGGTTCTAAGCACGCAGCAATGTTTGTCACCATCATCCTGTTTAAATTTGGCAAGTCAGGCGCTATCGCCATGGTATTGTTCTCACCAATCAATACAGACGACTCTATGCGCCTGCCGGTCAATTCCAATAAAGAATCGATTAAATGTTTTTGTTCGCTGGTTGGTTTCACTTCGGAAAGGAAGTGATCAAACGTCATAGGTTTTGCCTTGTTCTTTGAATCTTTCCCAACTTCTATACGGTATCCTTTCTTTGATTGTTCATCCACGCGCAACTCCGTTTTCGATTTGTCATCAAGAGCGAGTGTGCCAAAAAGTGAAAACTGCAATGCCCGATCTTTGTCCACCTTGGAAAAGAGAGGCAACAGTTGTCCTTGGAGTACATTCTTCTCGTACACCTCTCGAACCGCTTGCGACTTTTCAGAGAAATATTGAATAAACTGCATTCGGTTTTGAATGATAAGTGTTCCGACTACAACAACCACAGCAGCAGCCATTACGGTCATTGCAGGAATGAATTTGCGCGGAAATGGCAGAAGACTATGCTCATCCTTCTTCTGCTCCTCGAGAGCAACTGCAAAGCGAGTCCAGAATCCGATATCGGGTGTCAGTTTCCGTTTTGATGTCAACAAGTCCTTCAATCGTCTCAACTCTTTCACTCGTTGTCGAGCTGATGTGTCCAGCGCCAAGAAGGATTCTACCTTCTGAACTTCAATTTCTGAGAGCCTGCCATCGACATACTGCGAGAGCAAGTGATCCATCTTTTGTTCATTCATTTTTTTCATGTCTCCACCTCCTCCAATAACGGTTTCAATGCTTTTCGCAGCATTGACCGCGCTCGGGAGATTCTCGATTTTACGGTACCGAGTTCACATTGCATCACTTCAGCAATCTCTTCATACGAAAGTCCATCAATATCTTTCAACACCACAGCTGTCCTGAACTTTTCCGGTAAAGTTTGTAATCCAAGTGCAACCAACTCCTGTGTGTCTCTGTTTTCCGGTGGAACAGAGAGGCGCATATTCAACTCCTGTTCGATTCCTTCATCAAGTGTTTGGAATGAAAAAAACCGGCGTAGTTTTTTCTTCCTCAGTTCATCCCGACTTTTATTTACTGCAATCCGGTACAGCCACGTATAAAACGATGCTTCAAACCTGAAACGAGGCAATGCTTGGTATGCTTTGATGAATACTTCCTGCGCGAGATCGTCGATAAAATCGCTATCATGAAAGATAGAAAAGAGCAAATTTCGAATTCGTTCCTGATGGCGCTCGACAAGGAAACGATACACATCATGATCACCACTCTGGAATGCAGTGATCAGCGCTTCATCGCTCATTTTTCTAAGAACATCGACGCTCGGTTTTGGGAGGATCTGATCGTTTGTCATTGAGCTCGCATTATTGGTTTTTGTGAATGAAGGTACAAAACTTCTTGCACGAACTCCAATTTGATGCGGCTTATCCTTTGACGACCATTCTGCGCCCGGCAGTGGTAGAGCCATGCTCACTCCTGATTCACTTGATTTCATACTTCCTGCCCTGTGTAGCAATTAAATATATAGGTCACCAATTTTATTGAATATATTAATTCGATTAATTAGACGAAGGATTGAAAGCGATGGTTCCTGCGGGTTAAATAAATGCGGTCCTTTTTACGGATGGAGTATCCTGGAAAGGGATAAAAATGGTTCAGAGGGCGATTTCTTGGAGTCTTGATGCCTGGACGCGCTTCTCGAATTCATCCCGAAAATTTCTGATCATCGATTGCACAGGCCAAGCGGCAGCATCACCTAATGCACAAATAGTGTTGCCTTCGATATTGTTTGCCACATCCAGCAGCAGGTCGATGTCTTCTTTCTTCGCTTCGTACCTCTGGAAGCGTTTTAATATCTTGAACATCCAGTCCGTACCCTCGCGGCATGGTGTACATTGCCCACACGATTCGCGATAGTAGAATTGTGTTATGCGCGTGATGACTTGGATGAGGTCGGTGTCTTCATCCATCACAATAATCCCCGCTGTTCCTACAGAAGAACCTGCAGTCTTCAGCGAGTCCGCATCCATTCGAACGCCTTCGAGCTGATCGCCGCGCAAAATCATCGTCGATGAACCGCCGGGGATAACCGCTTTGATGCCTTTGTTGCCGGGAACACCACCTGCCCATTTATAAATAATTTCAAGCAGCGGTTCGCCTGTCGGCATTTCGAAGACACCAGGATTGTTTACGTGCCCGCTGACACCCACGAGAATCGGTCCCGGATGTTTTGCTGCGCCAATCTCGGAATACCACTCCCATCCATTGTTGATGATGACGGGAATATTTGAAATTGTCTCGACATTATTGATGGTCGTAGGACACCCCCACAAGCCTACCTGCGCCGGGAACGGTGGTTTTACTCGCGGATAACCTCGCCCACCTTCGATGGAGTTCATGAGCGATGATTCTTCACCGCAGATGTATGCACCGGCTCCTCGATGAATGTACACTTGAGTAGAAAATTCCGTTCCAAGAATTTTTTCGCCGACAAGTCCATTTGCGTACGCATCGTCAATCGCTTTCTGCATCATCTTGATCCACTTACCATATTCGCCGCGGATATAAATATATGCTGTCGTTATACCCATAGCATAGCAGGCAATGAGCGTTCCTTCGATGAGCAGATGCGGATTGTATTCGAAGATCTGACGGTCTTTGAACGTGCCGGGTTCTGATTCATCGCCATTGACACACAAATATTTCGGCTTATCGGAATTCTTCGGCATAAATGACCACTTCAGTCCTGTCGGAAAGCAAGCACCACCGCGACCGCGCAGATTTGACCTCTTCACCTCATCGATTACTTCTTCCGGTTTCATTTCCAACGCCTTCTTCAAGGCTTTGTAGCCTCCATGAGCGAGATAGTAATCAATCTTGTAGAGATCACGATCATCCGGAATGATCACACGTTTCCATGCATTCAATTGTTCAGTATCGGAAGAGCGAAAATTCATTTCAAATTATCGATGAGTTTGTCGATTTTTTCAAGTGTAAGATTTTCATAATACTCATCGCCGATAGCCAGCATCGGAGCGGTTCCGCACGAACCCATACACTCTGCTTCCGAGAGTGTCCACTTCTTGTCTGGTGATGTTTCGCCAACTGATATACCGAGACGCTGTTCGATGTGTTCAAGAATTTTTCCGGAACCGCGCAGCATACAAGATACATTCGTGCACACTTCAATATGATGCTTGCCGATCCTGCTTTTTTGTAGCATGGTGTAAAACGATACAACGCCAAGAATATGACCAAATGGAATATGGAGCAATGCAGCTACATATTTCATGGAATCTTCGGAAATGTATCCCTCTTGTTCCTGCACCATCCAGAGTACCGGCAGCACCAACGCTTGCGATGTTGGATAGCGCTTCCGGAGTTCCTCAACCTTTTTCTGATTTTCTTCGCTTAACATATTCAATGAGATTATATTCGGTAAATTATAAAATTATGTACCATCAGTCTTTTCAATCGTCAATCGAAAATTGTAAATCATAAATTCTATTTATCCGCTTCTCCCATGACCGGATCCAGACTGCCGATGACAGCTACTACATCGGAAATCATTGCACCTTTGATCATCACAGAAATTGATTGCAGGTTCACAAAGGACGGCGAACGTATCTTCATCCGCCATGGTTGACCTTCACCATTACTATAAATATAGAAACCGAGTTCTCCTTTCGGCGCCTCGACAGCGTGATACACCTCCCCTGGAGGAGGCTCGACACCGAAATTGACAATCATGAAGTCATGAATAAGTTCTTCCATTTTTGTGTACACCTGATGTTTGCCAGGCAACACTTTCTTTGGCTGAGCTGCTCTCACATCTCCTGCAGGAATTTTTTCTAATACCTGCCGAACAATCTTGATGCTTTCCTTTATCTCAGCCATCCGAACATAGTAGCGTGCCAAGCAATCTCCGCCTTCATAGACGGGAATGTTGAAGTCAAAATCGCTATAGACCAAGTATGGATTTGCCCTGCGAAGATCAAGCTCAACGCCACAGGCACGAAGACACGGACCGGTCAGACCAAGATCAATCGCTTGTTCTTTGGAAATGGGACCAACACCATCAACACGTCCAAGAAAAATATGATTCTTGTTGAGAAGCTTCTCGCACTCGCGTACCTTTTCCGGAAGTTCATTGATGAACAGGTGAATGATGCCGAGTGTTTCCGGTGTAACATCTTGCGCAAGTCCACCGATACGGGTGTAACTTGTCGTGAAGCGAGCGCCTGCAATTTTTTCAAAGATGTCGTATAATTTTTCGCGTTCCCGGAATGACCACATCCACACGGTAAGCGCGCCAACATCCATTGCGAGTGAACCAAGAAACATAAGGTGAGAAGAAATACGTGCAAGTTCTGAAATAAGAGTACGAATGTATTGCGCACGAGGCGGAGCTTCGATGCCAAGTAACTTTTCAACGGCAAGGACATACGCTGTATTGTTGGAAAGCGGTGAAAGATAATCAAGACGGTCAGTGTGCGGGATAAACTCATGGAAACTGCAATTCTCCGCCAACTTCTCGTATCCGCGATGCAAATACCCGAGTTCCGGAACAGACGCAAGCACCGTTTCACCATCGAGCTTGATGAGCAGCCTCAGAACACCGTGCGTTGCAGGATGCTGTGGACCCATATTCAAGATCATTTCGCTCTCAAGCGGATCGTTGAACGAAACACTGGTGTGTTCGTTCTCAAGTGCTTCGAGAATCTTTGTTTTTCTGATTATGGTTTCCGGTTTCTGTTCCATCTCACTTCTTCGGCAAATCCAATGATCCGGGAATTCCCATCAGCGGAAAATCTTTTCGAAGCGGATAATATTCAAATTCATCCGGCATATATATTCTGCGGAGATCAGGATGTCCATCGAAGATAATACCGAACATATCGTACGTCTCGCGTTCGTGCCAATTGGCTGTTCCCCATACGCCGGTCACGGTAGGTACTCTAGGGTGCTCCTCTTCGGTAAATGTTTTCAGTCGGATGCGGTGTTTGGTTTTCAACGAATAGAGATTGTAGATAACACCGAATCGGTTTTCTGGAGTGTACATATCGATACCGCAGAGATCAGCAAGCAGGTCGAATGCCAGTTCTTCATCCTCTTTCATGAATCGGCAGACTTCTACGATACGCTCTTTGGGGACAATAATGGTTAACTCGCCGCGAAATTCGTTCGCTTCTAAAACAGCATCGCCATACTTTGTCTTAAGTTTCTCGAGAACTTTTTCGTTCATCACATCCATAGGAGATAATATATTTTTGTAACTACTCAGTATGCTTTTCGATAATACCATTCTTTGATTGGTTTCCTCCCCTCTTAGGGGAGGACTAAGGTGGGGTCTGGAGTTCTTTGACCTCACCCTAACCCTCTCCTGTGAGGAGAGGGAATAATTTCTCTATTTCTAACGAAAAATACGCTGAACAGTTACATATTTTTAATACTGCGTTAAAAAGAGATCTAAATTATCAAATCTGAAACATCAAAGAAATCCAAGCGCTCAATTTCAAGTCAAGTTATCCATGTAATTACAGTGCGGTGGTTTTTACCAGCTTCGCGCCGTGAAAATCACCAACATAGGCAGGAACCGTTCCCTTGCTTTCACCTCGCTGCACTTTCTGTTGAAGCAGCATGAGTGCGTTCAATAAATTATCCGGTCGCGGCGGGCAGCCGGCAACATACACATCTACTGGAAGAAACTGGTCAATCCCCTGCACAACAGAATACGTGCGATACATTCCGCCTGATGATGTGCATGCACCCATAGCAATGACCCATTTCGGTTCAGGCATTTGATCGTAAATCTTACGCACAACTTTTGCCATCTTGAATGTTGTTGTTCCTGCAACGATCATCACATCGCATTGACGCGGCGTAAAGCGCATTACTTCCGAGCCGAACCGTGCAATATCAAACCGCGGCCCTGCTGCTGCCATCATCTCGATGGCACAGCACGAAATTCCCATCGGCATCGGGTAAAGAGAATTTTTGCGGCACCAATTGATAACATCTTCAAGCTTGGTTGCAATATACCCGTCACCCATCCAACTCTCTAATCCCATTCCAACGCTCCTTTCCTCCAGATGTAATAAAAACCGACGAGGAGGATAAAGACAAAGACGAACATCACCACAAATCCCTGCACTCCAAGTTGTTTATATGCAACCGCCCACGGATACATAAAGACAATTTCAATATCAAAGACGATAAAGAGCATAGCGACTAAATAGTATTTCACGGAAAACCGTTCGCGTGCTGTCCGTACCGGTTCCATTCCGCTTTCGTACGTACTCGTCTTTTCGTCGGTCGGTCGGCGCGGCCCAAATAATTCGTTCGCTTTGCCCATGAAAACGCCAAATGCAATGGCGCAGCCGATCATCAGAAATATGGGAATATAACTTTCAATCATCTTTTCTTATCAAGAGTTGTGTGGAAAAATTTTATACATAAATTGCCTGAAAAACAAATGTTCCTCTCTATGGAAACACAACATGATTAAAAGAAATTCCCAAAGAGAACTGATGCGAGATTGGAGAGTATTGAATTATTTCATCTGAATCTTCACACTCTCGAGCGGCCACCGGGCACGAACTTTGAGTGTATCGGAAAGTGGACTGAGCCGTTCTGAGAAAATGAAAGGAACGGTTTTCCTGATCCACTTGTATATTTATTTCCGTTCCATTGGTGTATACATATTATTAATTTTCATATGAAATTATTTAGCATATGGAATTATTTCCAGGCTACAAAATCCAGGAAGGCATCCATTGCCACAACATTGAGAGTCCTCTTCACGGCCTCGTAGAGTTCGTTTCGACCTGGAACATGGTACGAAATATTCAACCGCTGCACCCTAGAGAATCCGCTACGTAAAAGTGCAGCTCTTAATGTTTTTGCCGAAAAGAACGTCCTGTGGAATAAAGGATGATTGCCGCCATGCCATTTCGTTTTCGACATCATAAATTTGAAACTGTGCAGATTTGGCACTTCGACGACACATATACCTCCTCTTTTCAGAAGTGTACTGATTTGCCAGAGCGCCTCGTATGGATTAATAAAGTGTTCGAGTACATGCCAGAGTGTCACTACATCAAACTGCTCCCCTGAAGCCACTACCTCCGCCAGCATGCGGACTTCTGCATTTCGACCATATTCGCGGCGGGCGTATGCTACGGCTCGTTCCGACACATCTATACCATCGGCATAATAGCCATGCTCGCTCGCTGTCTTGAGAAACTGACCGCGTCCGCACCCTATATCGAGCAACTTACCGTCGGTCTTGAATAGCTTGATATTTTTAATCCGCTGTTGGTTGATTTCATAGAGTTCCCGCAAAGCCGGATCACTCGAATCATATCTATACGCATCCGAGCTTGGTTCACGATCGCTATAGTATTCATCGTAAAGTCCATCACCTTTGGGAGGATTACCAAGATAAACCAAAGAACAGGAGAGACACTTTACTACTATGAACGTAGACACTTTAAACTTAGGTTTTGCGCCTGAGAAATCGCAACATGGGCATGCTCGAATTACCTCAGCTATCATATGCAATCTCTCTCAATTCATTCCAGCAAGCAAATATTTTTTAACTGCATTGCTCTTCCTTATCTTTTTTAAATAAGAACAGCAAATATTAACTTGCCCATTGAATTCAAATAGGTCGAAAATTATCTATTGAATTTAATTTCCACACCCTCTAGCGGCCAGCGGGCACGAACTTTGAGTGTATCGGAAAGCGGACTGAGCCGTTCTGAGAAAATGAAAGGAAACGGTTTTCCTGAATCGTACATACCGTTCTTATTCCGATCACGGAATGCTTGAAACACATAGTGTCCTTCTGCAACAATTGGAAAAACAAATTTGCCCGTTGCATCAGCAGCCTCGATGTAGTAGTTGGGATTTTTATTCCCAATTTGAAATGCAGTCACATACAGACGTCCTATAGTATCTGTATTGTTCAAATCGACGACTGTTCCTTCAACACTGCTCATGTCTTCGATATCGAGTGTTTCAAATCGCCATACCTTTGTCGAATCTTTACACGTGCTATCCTTCCAATCACGTACTTTTCGCAGCTCTGCGCGAAGTGTGTACCATGTCTTGTTGAGCAGTTCCTGTTCTGGCTTAATTGAAATCAAAACATCGCTCAAACGTTTTTTCTCAACTGCGACCTGTTGTTTGTTGTTATCAAGGATAGTTACAAAATCAAGAGAAGTTGTCTTTGCAAGAGCATCGGAGAATGTGAGAGTCAATACTGGTAGATAATCGATGTTTTGTATACTATCCTTGATCGAGACCGCAACTAATCTGGGACCAATAGTAGCCGCCTTTGGTGAACCCTGGAATACAAATGAATTTGCTAATGGATTCATCTTGTTGCCAACCGAATCTGTTACACTTTGAACATGGAATAAATATGTCTTTGCAGAATCTTGTTTCTGCGTTACTGCAATAATTGATTTCGGCGTGGAAGGATCAGGATATACGGCTATAAGTTCAAGTTGCTTCCGATCCACAGTATCTGCAACAATGAACGATGTCAGAGTGATTGATGAGGGATGTAATGATTCAGAAAATTCTGCGATGACATGATTTCTATCTGGGGCGGATGCTTTAACGAGCCGTGGACCCGATGTATCCTCTTTTGCAAGCTGCATCAAGACACCTGTTGCGAGTGTATCACTCTGTGAAATATGTATAATGTTCGACGGCACACCGTACTCATCCACCTCTTGATCGTACACCAAATTCCGATACTCATCGCGTATTGCAAAGATCCGGTAACTCCCAAAGGGAATATGATGGAGAAAAAAGTCTCCGCTTTTACCGGTCTGCGTAATGAAATCCGGTTTTGCTGTCATGGGTTTCAACGTGTCGGGATCCAGTCCATCCAGCAGGTATGCAAAAATCATAATGCCGGCTGAGGCATCGCCTTTCTTCATCGGAAAAACAAAGCCTTCTATTCCTCCGCGATCAATATCTGGTCCGGTTGAAAAAGCCAGTGTGTACGCCTTAGCCATGTGCGTTTGACCGCGAAAACGATCTCTGACATCCGTTCCGATATTTACGACGTATGTCGTATTGCGACGGAGCTTTTCTGAAAATGTAATTTCAACTTCGGTACCGCTCCAATCGAATTCCAATCCCCCGATATACGGCGAGATAAAAATGGATTCTTCGAGTGTCCGTTCCTCGACATATCGGTCGAATTCTAATCTTAATTTATTATCGTTGAAATTCAGCTTGTTGCTATCCGGATATATTGAAATAATTACAGGAGCAGTCATATCGACCGGCCCGCCCTCTGGTAGTTGCTGGTTTGCACATCCTAAAAGCATGATCATAGAAATAAAAAAAATGCAAAATAAAATAATGTTGGGATGTTTCATACAATGGTACAATTCCTTGGCTTTCCAGTCACTTACTTGATAATTGTTTCAGTTCTCGCTTCGTGCGATGATACATACGGATATTTTTTTGATGATCGCTGTAATTTTTTGCAAACCGATGTCCGCCTGTACCTGTGGCAACAAAGAACAAATAGTCATGATGTTCAGGATACAGTGTGGCCAGGATCGAGAGCTTTCCGGGATTATTAATTGGTCCTGGAGGAAGTCCGCGGCGACGATATGTATTATATGGTGAACTAATATCCAAATCTAGAAATCTCAACCTTCTTCCTGCGCCAAGTGCATATTGCACGGTCGGATCAGCTTCCAGACGCATGTGTTTCTTCAATCGATTCCAATAGACACCTGCAACCCTCGAACGCTCTTCATCAACATTCGATTCTGCCTCTACAATAGATGCAAGCGTGAGAATCTCTGACTGTGTTTTGCCGAGTTCGTCCTGTTTCTTCATCAGACTATCATTGTAGAAATGCTTGAATCCGCTCAGTATGCGTGTAAGGATTTCTTGTTCCTCCGTCTGCCAGTAGAACGAGTACGTATCAGGGAGTAAATATCCTTCTACAGATTTTGCGTTTATTTCTTGGTCGTGAATAAAATTTTCGTTTTGACAGAGCGAAAGAAATAGTTTTTCATCGATTCCGAGATCGTGTTCAAAACGATGTGCAATTTTATCGAGCGGCCACCCTTCCGGTATTGTAACCTGAATGATGAGTCGCGATTTTCCGGAACTGATGTCCCGCAAAATGGTAAAATTGGATTGACCGGAAACAAAAAGATACTTTCCAACTTTGATGGACTTCGTATAGCCCAGTATTCTACCGGCAAGTTCAAATGACCATGCGTTTCGGATTGCACCTGTGCTTACAAGTGAGTCCGCTACCATCCGAAACGATGCCCCACGTGAAATAGTGACAAGCTCTCCCTTCGGGTCATTATAATAATTCGGGAGAAAGAACACGTAATACGCAAATGCCAGAACAGCTACGATAATAATATTCAATCCAATCAATTTTTTTTTTCTAAACGTCGTCAATCTTATTCAGTCCTACTTTCGCCTCGTTACTCTTTACTCGCCACTTTTATTATTCTTAGCTTTTTTCTTCTTCTCGCTCATCGTCACATGCTCGATGCTTCGCGATTCATCGATGATACGCTCGAACAAACGACGAATTGATTTTGCGGTAAGCGGTCCCGGATTTGCAGTAGAGATATTGTGCATCACTTCTTTTTCTCGTTCGGGCGAATACGCTTCGATGCCAAGCTTCAATTTGAGCTTGCCAATTTCATCCGCACATTTCGCTCGCTTGCTGAGCAGTTTGACTAACTGAAGATCAATTTTGTCAATTCGGTTGCGCCAGCGGCAAATTTCTTTATTCAGATCGTCCATAGTTATTGTAGTTGGAGGTTTGGTTCTGCAGTGAGTTCAAGAGATGATTCAAATCCATGTCGTAATCGTTCGTATCCTGCGGCTGCAACCATCGCGCCATTATCGGTGCAAAAATCAAGTTTGGGGATAAAGAGATTCAAATGATTCAGCTTCACTTCAGCTTCTAAACGGCGGCGCAACTCGGAATTTGCCGATACTCCTCCCGATACCGTAACATCTTTCACGTTATACTTTTTCGCTGCCATGAGAAGTTTGTCAATTAACACGTCTACAACCGCAGCTTGAAAACTTGCACAGACATCTGCAATAAATTGTTCGTTTCTGTTTGCCGTCTTATCAAATCCCACTTTGCGAAGATAGTACAGCACCGATGTCTTTATTCCACTGAAGCTAAATTGGTGCGAACCTTCTTCGAGATACGGTCGTGGAAAGTTGACGGCCTTCGCATTCCCATTTGCCGCTAACTTGTCGACGAACGGTCCGCCCGGATAACCGATGCCCAGCATCTTCGCTACCTTATCGAATGCTTCGCCGGCGGCATCATCCATGGTTTCGCCCAACAACTCGTATCGAAAATAATCCTTTACGAGAATAAGCTGTGTGTGACCGCCGGAGACAGTTAAGTTGACAAATGGAAACGACGGTTTTGGATCATCAATCAGGTTGGAAAAAATGTGCGCTTCCATATGATTGACGCCAACGAATGGAATGCCGAGCCCCATCGCCATCGCCTTGCCGAAGCTGAGGCCAACCAGAATCGAACCAATGAGTCCGGGACCATGGACAGCGGCAACGGCATCGAGATCGGCTTTATCCACCGAAGCTTTCCGAAGCGCCTCATCTACAATCGGTACAATAAGCTTCTGGTGCGCACGAGAAGCCAATTCCGGCACTACACCGCCATGCACGGAATGAAACAATTGCACGACCGTCGCATTCGAAAGGAGTTTTCCGTCCCGAACGACAGCCGCAGAGGTTTCATCGCACGATGTTTCAATTCCTAAAACAGTCATAATTGCACAAAACCTCCGAGGTCTATTTCTAAATTGTATTCCAGATGACCTTGAAGGTCTCTCCGGTACTATGATAACCAAAATTGATTCCTTGTGCAACCTCCGATTCTATTAGAAATGTCGCTACTTGCGGTTGGCTCAGAAACTAAGTACTATTTAAACATGTGATTTTGCCAAGCTATAGCGCTCTCTCAAAAATCGCGAAACATTTGAGAATAAACTTGAGGGAGTTACTGTGAAACAATTACACGAGACTTTTGTAAAGGACAAAACACATGCAAAAAAGATTTAAAATATTTATTGTTTTTATCTGCCTCCTCCCTTTCTTTATGAATATTTCTTTCGCGACGGGACCCGGTGAACTGTCGGATAAGATTGCATTCCTTAAGAACGGAGAGGTCTGGGTTTCCGATATTGGCAAACAGCAGCCAAAACAGATCACAAGCGATTCCGGGAAGATCGATGATTTTCGATTCTCTCCTTCTTTGAAATACCTTGCATATTCAAAAATTATTGGACACGAAGAAACCTCGGAAGAAGTTGACAATTCGATGCAAACATTTCAGGAAGAAGTACGCTCAATCCAAATTATGGAACTTGCATCCCAAAAGGTGATAAGAACAATAATGCCGACAGAAGACTGTCACTGGATAAGAATATCGAACTGGTTATCCGACAATATGCTGTCATACTTCAGTAGTCTTGCGGGCGGGGCAGACAGCTACACTTATGACATTCAAAAAGACCTCACAAAAGAAGATAATAACATATCGTCCACTGGGGAAAGCGAGTCCAGCACTGATGGATCTCTAAAAATCTATAGAGGTTACCAGGCACCTGACTTGAGAAACATTCATCTCGTTAACTTAAGGACTAAGACAGACAAGATCATCTTTTCAAAAAAAAGTTGGATGACCTCTTACTCAATGTCATTTGACAATAAACTTGTTGCGATCGCGGAACATGAGAAAATCGAAAAGAAAAACTATTACAATTTGTGGGTGTACGACATCAAGCAAGGCATTCTGAAACAGCTCTACAGGAAAGGAGACTGGGTTTCGGGCAAAATATCCTGGTCGTTTGATAATCAGATTATCGGAATTTTTTCTCCATCCGGAGCACTGGCGATAGAAGTTGATAATCCGAATAAGCTTTGCCAGATTGAAGGTACAGATTTTTCCTGGGTCGGAAATAAAGAGATCGTATATCACCACGGGCGTGATAATAATCTCCATGGTGTATACTTATATAGCGTGGCTTCGGGAAAAAGCGACTTGCTATTCGACGGCGCTGAAAAACCTGTATTCTTGCGGGAACAGAACAAATAAATGATATCTTCCGGAGTGGATTTATCCAGTGAGATAGAATAGTGATGCAGGAAATGGAGTTGTGACTCGAAAGTCTCGCTTGCATGGGAGATGTTCTCCCCAGCAATGAGATGAGAAAGTCCCGCCAAACAAACAATTGGCAAGAGAACCCATGTATAGCATTTGTTAACCCAGCATCTCACTCAACATATATTCTCGGAACACGCGAACTTATGCCGCAAAGAAACTCATAGGTAACGGTTCCGACTTTATCGCAGAGGGATTCAAGAGGGATAATATTGCCATCCATCTCACCAAAGAGCAGAACATCGTCTCCATTGTATGCACTCCCATCCATCCCGATCTCTACCATACATTGATCCATACATATCGTCCCCACAACCGGATATTTTTTTCCGCGCATAATAACCTCACCTTTATTTGAAAGCTGACGAAAATATCCGTCACCATATCCTATGGGAAGCGTAACAATACGCGTCTGTTTGTTGGTTCTATAGGTGTGGTTATAGCTTATTCCGGTTTGTGCAGGAACTACTTTAAAATAAGCAACCTTCGTCTTCAGTGTCATGACAGGCTTCAGTTTTCTATCGCCGAACCTTACAGCCGGCAAGTATCCATTCGGGTTGTATCCATAAAGCATAATTCCAGGACGTACCATTGTGTAATGTGAATTCTTAAAATTCATGATACCGGCTGAATTAGCAATGTGAACGAGTTCGGGAAGCAGACGTTTTTTCTCCATCATTGTCAAAACCGATTCAAAACGATTCAGTTGCTGGGATGTAAAATCAGGATCCGTTTCTGCTTTTGCAAAATGCGAGCATACTCCTTTGATGGTCATGGATTTGCATTCATAGGAGGTTTCAATAAAGCGCTCTACATGATTCCAATGGACACCAATACGTTCCATGCCTGTATCGATCTTTAAATGGACTTTTGCAACCTTCCCCATCATCTTTGCCACAGCAGCAATGGCAATCGATTTATCCATGGATGAGCTGGTAATTTCGATATCATGTTGTATAAACTCTGCAATTTGATCGGTATTAATAGCACCGAGCACAACGATAGGAGCTTGAATTCCGCATTTTCTCAAATAGATTCCTTCTTCAAGAAATGCCACACCAAGATACTCAACACCTTGTTTCAAAAGTTCGCTGGATATTTCATACAGACCATGTCCATACGCATTCGCTTTGACCATCGCCATGATTTTTACATTATTGTTAACGAATGACTTGACGATAGAAAGATTATTGCGCAAGTTGTTTAAAGATATTTCTGCGCGAGTAGGTCTGTTTTTATAGGTTTCAACTCCTGCAATCATTTCGGTCACCTATGATTAATCTTGTGCACTGAAGAGTACGTTTATCACTTTAAATAAAAATACGAGCAATCGAATTATTTTTTAGACGGCAAAAACTATTTTTCTAATGGAGCAGGTAAGTTTTTGTGTATAATTTTTGCTCCGTCAAATCCATTGAACTTGGTTGATGATGCGGTGCTGTAGGCACCTATGTTTTCTGTATACAGAAAATCACCCACTTCCAGATTTCCCGGCAATTCCGCTGAGAGAGTAATCTTATCGAAGCTGTCGCAGGTAGGCCCGACGACTGCGCAAATCTCTTTTTCACCTTCTTTGAACGCGGTAAAGTTAGGGATCCAATGATCGTACACAACACCAGAAAATGTATGATACACTCCATCATTAATATGGTAGAATATTTTGCCATCTCTTCGCGCTTTGCCAATAATTTCTGAAACCAGCGTGGCGGCAGTTGCAACGATAAATCGTCCGGGTTCGGCAAGAATTTCGATATCATCAGGGAAGAGCCGCGTAAATTCTGAATTTAATAAGCCCGCCAATTGCTGAAACTCCGGAACCTGCGGATCATACGGCACAGGGAATCCACCACCGATATCCACCAGATTTAAATTGAATCCCTTTTTGCGAGCGTTGTGGAATATCTCTGACGTAAACGCAAGCGCTGAAGTATAATTATCAAAGTTTGTGCACTGGCTTCCCACATGAAAACTGATGCCTTCCACTTTTAATCCAATGTCAAATGCCTGCTGTATCAGTTTCTCTGCATCCGTAAGTTCAGCTCCGAATTTCGAGCTCATCTCCACCTGCGAGCCGGTATCCGGAACCTTCAGCCGTATAACCAATCCGGCAGTATCGCAATAGTCTTTTAATTTTTTTAGTTCAGCAGCATTATCGTATGTCACCAGCGGTTTATATTGTTTGATCTTCTGTAGTGTTGCACGGTCTTTGATGGTGTTGGAGAAAATGATCTTGTCCCAGATAAAATGTTTTTTTTCTTTTGTCTCGAAGTGTTTGATGTATTGATAGACCTGCATGAATTCATTGTATGAGGCGACATCAAAGCTCGACCCCTCTTTGAACAACGTCTCGACGATCTGCTGTGTAGAATTTGCCTTCACCGCGTAATAGCACTGAACGCGAGGCAGGTGCTTTTTGAATGTCCGATAGTTCTCCCGAATCTTGTTGTGATCCAGTATGAACAATGGCGTACCGTACTGCTCCACTAATTTTAAGAGATCATCTTTCATCTTCAAGCACTTTCCTCATATAATCGATTGTCGTTGCAATCTTTAGATTGCGCTCATCATATCTTATTAAGTCCGGATTCCCGCTCCCCGTTTTCACGGGGACAAGCTTCGCGGGAATGATGATTTACAATCCACTCATGCAGACAGCTTTCTCATCAGTCCTTTGAGTTCCTCGATTTCCTTATTGTTCTCCAGGTACGACTTAATCAGCTTCTCGCGCAATTCCTGCCCGCGATCGTATAAACGTTTCTGCTTTTTAGGTTTGGTTGTCTGCAGAACATATGCAGCCATCAATGGGAATGCCACCGTCACATCAACATAGGCAGTAACCGTCTCTTCAAGCTTCGTCGGATCGATTTTTCCCCAGCTTGCAGCTTCGCTCGGCGGTGCACCGGAAAGTCCGCCGGTATCGGGACGTGCATCGGTAATGTTGATATCGTAATCCTGTCCGGCTTCCGGAATCATCAGCACTTCCTGTATCTGCGGCTCAGTCTGCAGCATAAAGTTCTTGGGACTTCCACCCCCGATGAGAATTACACCGGTCTTTCCTTTTTCATATTGCTTAGCGTTCAAGATGATTGCTGTCGAATCATTGACATCGATACTCGGATTGATCTTCAATTTAAACTTATCCAATAAACCAGATGCCTCAGCTAAGAGTTCCACTCCAGCAATATTCATCCCGATCGTGGAATCACCCGGCGATGAAGTGAAAACCGGAATGCCGTTGCGATACGCTGCAGCAAGAACACTCACCTGTCCGATGTTGCTCTGCTGTTCAATGTCGTTAAGGACTTTGCCAAGGTGATGATAGAATTCCCGTGTTCCCATTTCTTTTTGAAATTCTGGACGCAGCATAATCTTCCGCAAGATCTTATCCGTTTCCATCAGCACATCCTGATAATCAAAAAGAATGTCATAAATTCTTGTCACACCTTTATCGCGCAGATCGGCATCATCCACATTATGACTGCCTCGGTAGAGCGGCATGTTCAATGCAAAGTGCATATCGTGATACATGTTGGCGCCAGTGGCGGTCAGCCAATCTACAAAACCATGATTCATCAACGGAATAATAGTTGATGGTCCTAAACCTGCCGGAGTCAACGCACCGGCAATGCTGAGACCAATTGTGACATCTTCCTGAGAATATTTATCCCGCAGTAACTGGCAAGCAGCTCGAAGCCTTCCACCGTTGTATGCATCCATATTATCTATGACGGCAGCGAGATTGCTGTCCTTTGAGATTGGCTGAGGAAGCACCCTCTTTCCATTGAGATATTTATCCTTACCCGGACAATCCTTTTTATGGTGTTCCATGAACATTCCTTTCTGCGAATACCGTTAGGTTTATTTACTTTTCTTGGGCTTTATGATAACCAAAAATGGCAAGCAGTGCAAACAAGAGAGAACATGAAGACCCATTCTGCGAAATCCTCAATCCCTCTTCATTCAATATCTTTTTTTTCTCTTTTCTGCTTTTTCACCCCTCTTTATTGATTTTCTTTTTATACACAAGTTTATACGATAAACACCTACTTCATACTTTCTCATTTTCTTCCTTGCCTCCCTTAGCTTTTTTGGCTATATTGAAATGTTCAAAAATAAATTTTCAATTGGAGTGACACATGGCAAGAATTTGTGAAGTGTGTGGGAAGAAACCTATGGCAGGAAATAACGTCAGCCACGCACATAATCGAAGTCCGAGGCGTTTTCTTCCTAATCTTCAAAACGCACGGGTGAAACTGGAATCCGGCGAAGTGAAGAATATTCAAGTATGTACCAACTGTATCAAATCCGGAAAGATCAAGAAGGCAGCCTAATTTTTTCGTTCAGCATTGTGAACGTATAAAATCCCGCCACTCAGCGGGATTTTTTGTCGGTCGCCGTTAAACAACGAGCGTTATCGGTATGTTTCGAAATATCTTTGAACTCATCAGGAATCTCGAAATTAAGCGATGAAATTCTTTTCTCCACCCAACCAATTGACGTTTCTGAGAATTTTGCTCACACCGGTGTTCCTTGTCTTTTTGTTCTCTCCATATCCTATAATGCGTCAGTGGTCGCTTGTTGTGTTCATTCTTGCAGCCATCACCGATTGGTACGACGGATGGGTCGCCCGGCGCTGGGGATACGTAACGCGCTGGGGTACATTCTTTGACCCGTTTGCCGATAAAGTAGTCACTTCAGCGGCTCTCATTGCATATATCTATCTCGGTTTAGTCGCAGGATGGATGGTATGGATTATCGTCATTCGCGATGCCATCATCACACTTCTCCGTTCCTATGCAGAATACAAAGGGAAACCGGTTGAGACATCCAAGCTTGCCAAAATAAAAACGTTCGTGCAGTTCGTTATCATTTGCTATATACTCATCCTGTACGTTGCCCAGAATACACAATCGCTCCGCGAGAACTATGGTGAACTCATTCATGCTCTTCTCAATTATTCACTCGTCTATTCAATGATGGTCGTTGTTACAACTCTCACGCTTTGGACCGGCATCTCCCACATCATCGTTAATTGGAAAATCATCCGCGAACTCTATGGTACGTCTGATAAAACTGCACAAACAGATTAGTTCTTCATCGGGCCCCGAACCCTCGCTGCCGACAAAGTTGTTTGCATCCGGATTATATACCGGATATGTTCCTGCCGCTTCCGGTACTCTCGGCAGCGCGATAGCAGTAGCGTTCTACTTCATCCCGGGATTCGAGTCACCGCTCATCCTCGGCTTCGTTCTCCTCCTTGTGTTTGGATTAGGCATCAAAGCTTCATCGATCATGGAAAAACGATACGGACACGATCCCGCTGAAGTGACCATCGATGAAGTAGTGGGAATGTGGATTACGCTTTTCCTTCTTCCAAAAACAATATTGGTTGTGCTTGCCGCTTTTTTTGTTTTTCGCTTCTTCGACATCATCAAACCCTTCCCTGCTCGCAAGTTTGACACCATGCATGGCGGATTTGGCATTATGATGGACGATGTCGTCTCCGGCATCTATGCAAATATAACAATGCAGATTGTTCTGGTGATACCGTTCATCAAAGAACTTCTCTTGAGGTAGTTTCGCTTGAAAGCAGAAATCATTTCCATCGGCGACGAACTCCTTATCGGGCAAGTCATAAATTCCAATCAAGCCTTCATCGCTGAAAAATTGAATTCCGTTGGTGTCTTTGCCGACCGAATGACGACGGTGGGTGATGATGAACAAGAAATTCTTGACGCATTTCAAAAAGCATTCACAACACACGATGTAGTTACAGTTACCGGCGGATTAGGACCCACACACGACGACATCACTCGTGCGGTCATTTGCAAGTTCTTCAATACCGATCTTGTGCTCAACAATGAAGCGCTCGAGAATGTGAAAATAATCTTTGCCAGACGCAATGTATCACCGCGTAAAGTGAACGAAGATCAAGCACTCGTACCCCGCGATTGTACCATCATCCAAAACCGGCTTGGCACTGCACCAGGGTACTTCTTCGAACGTGACGGCAAATTCTTCTTTGTGATGCCCGGTGTTCCATATGAAATGAAAGCGATGATGGACGACTTTGTGCTCCCGTTCCTCAAAAAACAAAATACGGGACTGGTCATTCGTCACCTTACTTTAAAAACTACCGGTATTGCAGAATCATTTCTTGCTGAACTAATTGGAGATGTGAAAAATCTTTTCACAGAGGATTCCGGCATTTCTCTCGCGTTCCTGCCAAGTCCGCTTGGTGTGCGTCTGCGCATTACAGCTAAAGCGAAATCTGTTGATGAAGCAGAACAGAATATTCGGGATGTCGAAACGAAGCTGCGCAGCAAAGCAGAGAAATACATCTACGCAAGCGGCGATAGAGAATTAGAAGAGGTCATCGGCATATTGTTGAAAGAACGCAAGCTCACACTTGCCATCGCGGAATCATGCACCGGCGGATTGATCGCTGACCGGATAACAAATGTTTCCGGGAGTTCGGAATATTTTGAACGCGGAATGATCACCTACAGCAACAAATCAAAAATTCAGGAGCTCGGTGTTCCATCCGACTTCATCAAACAATATGGTGCAGTAAGCCGTCAGGTTGCAGAGGCGATGGCGTTTGGCATTCGTACAAAATCTAATACTGACATCGGAATTTCTACAACCGGCATCGCAGGTCCAACAGGCGGTTCTGTAGAAAAACCCGTCGGACTTGTGTGGATTGGACATTCGGATAAAGATGAAACATTCGCACTGCAGTTCAACTTTGGCGGAGAACGTAGAATCATCAAAGAACGAGCTGCACAAGCTGCATTGGAGTTAGTAAGGCGAAAAATTCTGAAGATTAATTCTTAGATAAGAGTCGCTTTTTTAAACTGCTCAACTTATTGCTTATTAGAAATAGAGAAATTATTCCCTCTCCTCACAGGAGGGGGTTAGGGTGAGGTCAAAGAACAACAGACCCCACCTTAATCCTCCCCTAAAAGGGGAGGAGACCAATGAAAAAATTGTATTATCGAAGAACACACTGATCGGTTGCTGTTTTTCAAATAATTCATTTTCACATATATGTCTTCTATCCGCACATTCATTGCCCTCCCCGCTTCCAGTGATATTCAACAGCAGATGGCGGTTGTACAATCCGAGCTTAAAGCATCACAAGCAGATGTGAAGTGGGAGCTGCAGGATAAATTTCACATTACTTTAAAATTTTTGAGCAGTGTTGAACAATCGAACGTTGAATCACTCTCATCGGCACTAGCAGGAATAGTGAAGCAATTTCCGGCTTTTGAAATCGCGTACAATTCACTCGGCGCTTTTCCAAATCTTCATAATCCACGCGTGATTTGGATTGGCACGAAATCCAATCAGGTTGTGCTCGATCTGCAATCGAGTATAGAGCAAGTGTGCTCAGATTTCGGCTTCCAGAAAGAAGAACGCGCCTTTCATCCGCATATTACATTTGGCAGAGTGAAAGGAACACGCAATCTTGCCCGCTTGACTGAAGCGATAAAAACCGTTACTTTTGAACCAATACAATCACGATGTTCTGAATTGTTGCTGATGAAAAGCGATCTTCGGCCGAGCGGTTCCATCTATACAATTTTGAAATCATTTCCTCTTCAACTTTAAAAGGGAGAGTTCCATGTCTGAAAATAATAAAGAAGCAAAACTGCAAGCGCTCAAAATTGCCATCGACCAAATCGAGAAACAACACGGCAAAGGATCTATCATGCGGTTGAATGAAGGACCGATTGCCAAGATCGATTCGATCTCCACAGGTTCCATTTCATTGGATGCCGCGTTGGGTATCGGCGGCGTGCCGCGTGGGCGGGTGATTGAAATTTACGGTCCGGAATCTTCCGGTAAAACGACCATCTGTTTGCACATCATTGCCGAAGCACAGAAGTCCGGCGGCTTAGCGGCATTCATCGACACTGAGCATGCGATGGACATTGCGTATGCCAAGAAGTTAGGCGTTGATGTGAACAATCTCCTTCTCTCTCAACCCGAGTTTGGTGAACAGGCGCTCGAAATCGTAGAGACCTTAGTTCGCAGCAATGCAATTGATATCATCGTTATCGATTCAGTCGCTGCGTTGACGCCGCGTGCAGAAATTGAAGGTGAAATGGGCGATCCAACCATGGGTGTTCAAGCGCGGTTAATGTCGCAGGCGCTGCGTAAACTCACTTCCGCAATCAGTAAATCCAAAACATCGGTGATGTTTACGAACCAACTCCGCCAGAAAATCGGCGTGATGTTCGGGAATCCCGAGACCACTACCGGCGGCAACGCACTGAAATTTTATGCCTCCGTCCGGATGGATGTCCGGCGCATCGAAGCGATTAAAGATGGGACCAATGTCATCGGCAACCGCACGCGTGTCAAAGTAGTCAAGAACAAAGTGGCGCCGCCATTCAAGGAAGCACAATTTGATATTCTTTACAACGAAGGCATTTCCAAACTCGGCGATCTGATTGACACTGCTGTCGAACTCAATGTCATAGTGAAGAGCGGCTCGTGGTTCTCCTATAAAGATGACCGCATCGGACAAGGACGCGATTCTGTTAAAACGTTCCTTCAAGCCAATCCGAATATTGCAAAAGAAATTGATACTGAACTTCGCAAAAAACTCGGACTCTTGCCCGTGGAACCGACTCCCGCTCATGTAAAAGCAGAAGCACCTGCGGCAACGGCAAAGAAAAAGTAAAGGGTAGTCGCGAGCATTGGCATGTGTTCTTGGCATATAGGCGCGGAAATAAAATCCGCGACTACAAGAAAGAATATTAAAACAACATTACTGATCAACTCAAGTTACGCAGGATTGAAGTTTTTATAGCCCCGACATTTATGTCGGGGTTTAAGTGTTGTAGAATAGTTTGGGCTTTAGCCCCACTAATAATGATTTTGGCTAAAGCCGATGTTGCTTCATTTTATTTAGCCACGACCTGAAGGTCGTGGCTATCACAGAAACTCTATTTTACGTAACATAATTGATTTACTATTTTGATCATAACAAAAATCAAACGGATACGCGGTAAACGAGCACAGTATGGTGTGTACCTTGATGACTCACTCGCATTGGAACTGAGCGATTGGACGATCGGAAAATTCGGCTTACGTATCGGAGACGATCTGGATGAACAATTGATCGATACAATCAAGTCGGCAGAAGCAGAAACACGGGCAAAGAACATCGCCATCAACTATTTATCATATCGGCCGAGAAGCTCGAAAGAAATCATCTTTCATTTGACGAAGAAAGGATTTGAACACGAGTGCGTTGAAAACGTGACGCGGTATCTTCAATCGGTAAAAATGATCGACGATAATCAGTTTGCGCACGCCTTCGTGCGGGACCGCTTGAAAAGAAAACCAACGGGTCAGGCTCTGTTACGTCAGCAGTTATTGGCAAAAGGAATTTCGTCTGCAATGGCGGACCAGGTTCTCACGGAACTTGTTTCACCGCAGAGCCAGCAAGCATCTGCACTTCAGGCGGCAAAACGGAAAATACAATTGACGCAGCACTTAGCAAAAAAGATCGACGCGGAAAAACGAAAGAAACGCATTCTCGACTTCCTCCTGCGCCGTGGTTTCTCGTATGAAATTGCATTGAAAACTATTCGCACCACGCTGGATCATTAACCGATGCAACTGTCTCATTCAATATCCAACAAACCGTTTATAAAAGTTGTTGTTATAGTCGGGTTGATTATTCTTGGCTTCTGGATCGCATCCTTCTTCCCCGACCTTGTTCTCACGCTCATCATCTCGACACTTACAGCATTCATTCTCAAACCTCTCGTCCGGTTTCTGGAATTTCGATTTGGTTTAAAGCGCTGGTTTGCCATCACAGTGGTTTTTTTGCTTGTCGGTGGAATGGCCGTCTTCATACTCATAGAAGCTGTTCCCCTTTTAGTAAGCCGTATGCGCTTGATGTACGAGCAACTGAAAAATTTCCCCTTTGAGGCAAAACTCACTCTAACGGCAAAAGAAATGACAACGTATATTCCATTTGTGGATCCCTCAACAATTGGAAATAAAGTTCATATATTTGTGCAACAGTTGCTTGATTCTCTTAGCGAAACGACCGGAACTGTGGCATCCTATTTGGTGAACCTTGTCATCATTCCCTTCATCACCTATTTCATCCTTGCAGAAGGAGACATCGGATTAAAGAAAATGGTGGAGAAGATCCCCAACAAGTATTTTGAGATGTCGCTCAATATCATGGATAAATTACAACGAGAGCTTGTTTTTTACTTACGAGGATTACTGCTCGAGTGCAGCATCGTCGGCGGACTTTCTGTGATTGGATTTATGATCATCGGCGTTCCGTATGCTATTCTCATCGGCGTGCTGACAGGAATCGCGAATCTCGTTCCATATCTGGGTTTCATTGCGGGGGCAAGCCTCGCCCTTATCGCATCACTGACACAGACAGGCGATTTCCGCATGCTGGTTCCGATTGTCATTCTTACTGCGGTCGTCCGACTCATCGATGACCTTATTTTGCAGCCCGTCTGTTTCGGTAAATCTCTGGATATGCATCCGGTGGCTGTTGTGCTCACACTCATCATTGGCCATCAGCTGATGGGAGTTGCAGGAATGGTCATCTCCATTCCCGTTGCAACGATTCTCCGCGTCTCGGCAAAAGAAACATACTGGGGATTGAAGCACTACACCATTTCAGCATAAGATATCATGGCAACCGCATCCATGCAACTAACAAAGGCAAAATCCAACCGACCGTTGGTGAAGGTTCTCTTCCTTCTGAGCATCATTGTTACTGCGTTTTGGATCGCTTCCTACTTTCCAGATCTTATTCTCACACTCATCCTCTCTCTCTTCTTAGCGTTCATTCTTCGTCCGTACGTGCTCTTTCTTGAGTTCCGGCTCGGTATCCGCAGAATGTATTCTGTCGTCATTGTCTTCCTTCTTCTTGGCGTGATATTAGTTATTGGCGGTGTCGTCCTCGTACCGATTGCCATCGAACGGTTGAAAGTACTCTATGACAGTTTCAAGAACTTTCCCCTCGACCAGAAACTGAACGAAGCCGCTATGAACCTAACTTCCGGTATTCCGTTCTTAAACCCCGAGACCGTTACAAGGAAAGTTCACGAATTTGTTCAAAGCGGAGTGCAATCGCTCAACGATATGTTGACATCTGCCGCCGGATTTCTTGTGAACCTCGTCATCATTCCCTTCATTACATTTTTTATTCTTGCGGAAGGTGACGCGGCATTAAAAAGAACCATCGAGCGTGTACCAAATAAATATTTTGAAATGACTCTGAACGTACTGCATAAAATTCAATTGGAACTTGTGGGGTATTTACACGGATGGTTTCTTGATTCCGTTATTGTCGGCGTACTGAACATCATCGGATTCTACATCATTGGCGTAAATTATGCAATCCTTCTTGGTGTTTTTGCAGGGATATCCAATCTTATTCCTTATATCGGGCCATTCTTCGGTGTAATTCCCGCGCTTCTGATTTCCCTGACACAGTATGGAGATTTCCGGCAGGCATTTTCAATCATCATGGTGACATTAGTACTCGTACAACTGCTCGATAACATTATTATTCAGCCGTTTTGTTTTTCAAAGACGGTGGACATGCATCCTGTCTCTGTGATCCTGATTCTCATTGTAGGAAATTCTTTGATGGGAATTGCCGGAATGCTGCTCGCTATTCCGATTGCAACGATTCTTAGTGTGTCCGCTGTTGAAACATATTGGGGTTTGAAGAATTACCAGATCACCGCATAACCATTCTTGGGGAGAAGTCTATGGCAAAGGTCATCGTCGATATTGAAACGCTCGGGTATCCGCTTGAATCCTTCGATGAAGCACGGCAGAAATATCTTCTCAAGTTTTCAGAAACGGAAGCCGAGCGCGAAGAAGCGATTCAGAAACTCAGTCTCTATCCTACCACATCACAAGTCATCGCCATCGGATTGCTCAATCCGGAAACCGATCATGGAAAAGTTCTCTTTCAGGCAGACAAACCTTTGAATTATTCATCCGATGACGGTGCAATTCAATTTGTGACGGGAACCGAAAAGGAAATTCTTGAACAGTTCTGGCAAAATATTGCGCACTACGATCAATTCATTACGTTCAACGGGCGCGGATTCGATTGCCCATTTTTGATGCTTCGCTCGGCTATCCTGCAAGTGCAGCCCACACGCAACCTCATGCCCTACCGTTATGACGCTTCCATTCACTGCGATTTACTGGAGCAGTTCACGTTCTACGGTGCGTTTCGCAAGTTTAATTTAGATTTTTACTGCAAGTCTTTCGGCATTGAAAGTCCCAAAGTCAACGGCATAACCGGATTGGACATGAAACAACTCTACGAAGAAAAACGTTTTCGGGAAATTGCGGAGTATAATCTTGGCGACCTGAAGGCAACCGCCGAGTTATTCAGAAGATGGGAAAAGTTTTTGAATATTTGAATATTTTCCTGTCATTGCGAACGTTTCTCAGTGAAGCAATCCGCACAATAAGACATTCCAACGGTAACCCAATCTTTGTCCGTCTCGTCATCGCAGAGCGATGACGGACGAGATCGCGATCCCGCTTTGCGGGATCGGACAGATTGCTTCGCGGTCACACGATTCCTTTACCTTTTCCGCTTTGTTTGTTTGCGGTATATTCACCCGGTAAACTTTAGCCTAGTTTCTCAGCTCTGATCGTAGACGCTCTTAAACACTTTGGCAAATTCTTCAGCAGTAGTGGGTGTGGTATTCGCAGGTGTCCTGCGTGCATCTGCCAGCACTTTTCCTTCATTCATCGACTTTACAAATTCATTCAGCTTGTCGACAACGCTTTCACCCATTCCCATTTGCATCATGGCTATCTTTGCATCTGCGTACGGAAACTGTACATACTTCAGATCGGGCTTACCGATGGCTCTGCCATAAATTGCGGCAAGATCCGCATACGTATATTCGCGATTCCCAAGAACATATTCGTGGCTCTTACCTGAAAAATCGAGAGCAAGGAGATGCCTGAGCGCTGTAGCTGCAATATCCTTCGTCGCAACCATGGGGACTTTGAGATCAGCACGAACCGGTGAGCCCATGATTCCCATCTGTTTTACCATCCCTGCCATGGAAAGTCCGTTTTCGAGGAAGTATGACGCCCGCAAATGCAGTATATTGATACCGGGAATCGCGCTGAAGATCTCTTCCATCTTTTGCAGGCCTTGAACTACACCGCCTTCTGTGCGGAGATGCGCTCCGACACTGCTCAGTGTTACCACGTTTTTAATTGTTGATCCTTTGAGAGCCTGCGAAATTGCTTGGACATGCTGCAACTGCATTTTCGTGTAATCCGGTGCAGCAGCATCGAAAGGAATCAAAGTATACAGGGCATCCGCACCGGCGAATACTTTGGAAAGAAACGCTGCATCTGTTGAATCGCCTGCAAAATGTTGAGCGCCTTTTTGAATCAAGTCGGCTGCCTTATCGGCGTGACGACTCACAACACGGACTGTGTGCTTTTTTTCAATCAGTCCAAGAGCAATCGGTTTCCCCGTGTGACCGGTAGCTCCTAAAACAACGTAGATACTCATAAGATTGGCCTTCTGTTTGGTGAAAGATATGTGTTTCCTATAGAACATATATCGGGTGAAATGTGTTCCCCAGAACATGGAGAGTGTAGTTATAACCGGCATTATTCACATTATCAAATCCCTCCTCGCGATCACCTGCAAATATTGAAAGTCCCAAAGCCAACGGCATAACCGGATTGGATATGAAACAATCCACTAAGAAAAATGAATATTTTCCCGTCATTGCGAACGTTTCTCAGTGAAGCAATCCGTCCGTTTCGACTTTGTCGGAACGAGATCTCGTCTCAACATTGTTGAGACGGACAAACCAAGGTATTCCAACAGTAACCCAATCTTTGTCCGTCTCGTCATCGCAGAGCGATGACGGACGAGATCGCGATCCCGCTTTGCGGGATCGGACAGATTGCTTCGTCTCCCGACCAACTTCGTTGTTCGGGATCCTCGCAATGACGGTTACTTTTTTTTCGGTCATTGCGCAAAGAACAACGCTTTAACTGTCTCTCTTAACAAGGGGGACCACAGGGGGTCAATAATATTTCACCTACTTTAATTAAAACGCCAGGCAAGCCCAAACGCCACAAATGAATCCGGCGCAGCAGTATTCAGGCCGACGCCAGCAGAAAAATCGACTTGCACATTATCGTTGATGAGATAGGCGCAGCCCATATCGGCGCGATAGTTGGAAAAAGATTTCTCTGTAGAAAATCCATAGAACTCTGCGAAGACACTCAAACCTTCCGCCACTGTCAGAGAAGGCGAAATGCTGTACACCGCAGTTGCGTTCGGCTGCTCGCCATCCCATTGAAGTCCCAGATTATAACCGAGTGAAAGTTTTTCACTCAGCGTGTTTTGCATCAAGAGGAAAAACGATGGTGCCAAAAACGAGGGCCTGAACTCTCTTCTTCCAACATACGGCAGTGTGAAAGCAACATTCATGGCTGTTTGCGGAAGAATTCCTTTTTCAGGACATATCATGATTTTTGTGCCGATCGAAACAGGATTGAACCCCTGCAGTGCAGATGATTGAGATCCGCTGTCGGTGCGTGTGCCGGAATATTCGACAACCATCCGCAGTTCGCAGTTCGTCATCAAACCAAGGCGCACCAGCGACGTATTGTAAAGGTAATTAATCGTTTGGGTGCCGTCTGCGTTTATGGTTTCCCGTGAGAACCCGGTTTCAAGTTGAACGACGCCTGAAGCAAGAACATTAGGCGGATTCGTCTGTCCCGGCCTATCGGGCACAATTGGTCCGGGTGGTTGTAGTATAATCTGAAGGTATTGTGAATATGCAACAAGAGGCAAAAATAGGATGGCAACAAGTAAGCACAAGGTTTTCATTTATTATCTTAGAATTGTTCGCAATCTTCTACAAATGACCAGCCGCCGAATTACGTGCCAATGATAAGTTAGTATTATTTCATTATCAAGCATTGGCAACCTGATGTGGAGTAAATAAAATCGCCAATTTTTATTGGTGGTTTTTAATTAATGTATTGTATTTAAGCCATGAATAAACACACCCCAAATCCGCGAATTGAGGAAAGGTCCAAAATAGGTCCCCATCTCACAAAGCACGAGCACGTTGGATTTAATGGTCGTTTAGCAATGCTGATAACCAATATGGTAAGCACAATGTGGTGTGCTTATCTTTTCGCTATCATAGCGTTGATAAGTCTCCCTGCGGCTATTTCGGGAGGGACTGCTACCATTGTATCCTGGGTTGCCCAGACATTTCTACAATTAGTTCTACTTTCGGTCATTATGGTGGGACAAAAAGTGGCGGCCCGGGCTTCTGACAAACAGGCACTACAAACTTTCAAAGACACCGAAGCGCTTTTGAAAATTCAGGACGAAGTCCACAGGTTGATAAAGATCAATAATGAACTGACTGAAGAAATTCACAGTCTTGTAAAAAAACAAAAAAAGAAATAAATCACCTTAAACGGCAGTATCTTTCTATTTTTCGTTTTTTGTCTTGTCATATCTGTGCCCCTCTCCTTTGTCATGCCCGTGCAAACGGGCATCTTGCTTTATTCCATGTAAGATTCCCACTTTCGTAGGAATGACTTTATGTGAAATGGTTTTTGCTTTTATAGGGACGTATAGCGATACGTCCCTATAAGATTTTTCTCTCCGCAATCATTCACTCTTCTTTCACCTATGCTATTTTTTCGGCCGGGATTTGGGCGGTATCATTCCGTTGATGCGGTAATACACCACCAATTGTCCGTAATGTTCACCTGCATGCTCAATAACGTCCAGCCAACCGAACGAGCCGTGAACCATGCTATTGCCCCATGGATATTTAAACTCGCGTGTCAATCCACTGTCTCCTTGTTCCTTGATCAGCTGCGCACCGTCGGCGACCGCCTGCTTCATGAAATTCATGATGTCTGTTTTCGTCGGATACTTTTTCCGCAAGGAATCTTCGTTCCCAGTGGACCCCATCGCTGTCCCTTTGATGGCACTGATCATACTATAGTAATCTGATGCAACATGCAGAAGATTTTCTGCGAATGTTCGCTCATCTTTCTGGGCTTTGAAGTCGTATTTATCTTCGGGAAAATCCTCCGCCATTGCGATCAGCTTTTTTCCGATACCGTTCCACCCCCACAACAACTCCTGAGAGGGATTTTGCGCAGGCTTGGGAGGTTCGACCGGTTTTTTCTCCTGAGGCGAAGCGAATGCGACGAGCAGCGCCGCGAGTCCGGTAAACATAAGAGTAGAAATAATTTTATGCATAGAATGCTCCTTTTATGCGAGAGATGATTTATTGTTGTTGATGGTTGCCATCGTTTATCTCGAATCGATACAGTCCAATGGATTCTAATAATTTTTTGGATGAAAATCTTGATGGCATTTAGCAAGCGCGCAGTGGGCTTGTCCGCCGTCTTTGTGGCGGGAAACGTCCCTACCAAAGCAATATGCCTTTACAGGACTGCCTACACCGTCATTCCCAGCCGGAGGCGTTGAACAGACGCACGCGTTGCGTGCGACATCATCAGGCTTCCAGCTAATCGGGAATCCAGAAATGGGGAATACCCAAGACCTGGATGCCCGCTAACAATCCGCGGGCATGACAAATAAGGAATGTGTGGGGATGATTTTTCCCCTGCCTATCGATGAATCGCAATGACGGTTGCTCTTTTATTCCCCTCCTTTTTTGTCTATCTTTTAATATGAGAAAGCTTACACATTCTGAAATTTCCGAAAAAAGAATCCCGACAGAACATATCGAAAGTGCATCCCGTATTCCGCTTGTTGTCATGGTAGACAACATCCGGAGTCTCTATAATGTCGGGTCCATCTTTCGCACATCCGACGGTGTCATGATCGAGAAGCTCATTCTTGCCGGTTTCACACCTCACCCGCCCCGGAAAGAAATAGAAAAGACTGCGCTTGGCTCCACGAAGAGTGTTCCGTGGGAATATGTGAAGCATCCAGTCGAAGCTATCCATGCTCTCAAAGAACGAAACTATAAAATTTGCTGTTTAGAGTTGACGGATAAAAGCATTCCCCATTACAACATCAGAAAAGAAGATTTTCCAATGTGCCTCATCATCGGAAATGAAATCACCGGCGTGGCAAAAGAAGTGATTGAGCTATGCGATGTAGGGATTGAAATACCGATGTTTGGAACGAAGCAGTCATTGAACGTTGCGGTGGCTTACGGAATTGCGGTGTTTGAGCTGGCGAAGATTTGGCGCAATAATGTACCGCGAAGCTAATGCTTCGCGAAACTACCTGTACTGCGAAGTTATTGCTTCGCGAAACTGCATGTACTGCGAAGCTATTGCTTCGCGATACAACCATACTCTGGCTTGATATAGCTCCACTTCCAATCTTCCCAAGTCTTACATAAGCCAGCTTTCACAGGATTCTGTAAAATATACCATACAATCCGTTCAAATTCTGATCCATCCCGCACGACATGATCATAGCTCTCATGGTGCCAGAATGCGCCGCTGCGATGCAAGATTTTGTTTGCCTGAATTGCTGTATACGATTTTAACTTTTGAAGAATCTTGTACAGCGAAGCACTGCTTCGCTGTACATCAATTATCATATGTACATGATTTGGTAACACACAAAAAGCATTCAATACATACTGTTTTCCATCTTGATACTTGATTGCTTCCGCCACTATTTTCGCTACCTTCGATTCTGCTAGCCATCGCGGGCTTTCTTTCACCCTATCCAAGTATTCATCAAAGTGTCCAAAGTATCGTCGTCTTTCTTCCTCTAACAATGCTTTCCGCTTTTTTGTATTCTTTTCCGTATTGATAAGCTTCTCGCGTTGTTCTCGATCTTCGAGAAGCTACATAATTATTCGTTTAGGCAGCGAATTCATTAGACGAAAAGTGACAAAGAACGTTGCATCCTGTGGTTGAATATGCGGCAACCGTCTTCGATAATATGTTTTATGCTCTTTTATTATTTTTCTCCCTGTACTGCGAAGCTATCGCTTCGCGGTACAATTAAAAAGCTCTTGTGTAAAAATCCTCCTTCTCGTACGTGTGAATCCTTAGCACTCCGGCGCGCACAAGCTGAATGAGCGAACGTGAGGCACGTCGATGGGAGGCGTTCACCAACTTCATATATTGCTTCACGGTGATGCGTTCGTTCTCATCCAGAAAATCGAACATGCGCCGTTCATTATCGCCGATTGCAATGCGCAGAGGCGGAGCGTCAGGATTTTCCGCCTGAAGTATATGCACGACTTCTTTACTTGCTTCGACCGTCTTATCATTCACTCGAATGTAGACCCGCGTTCCTCCATTCTCTTCACCTTCGTCAACGTTGAGATAGTGCGGTTTCTGATCACTTTCTTCTACTGTCACGACAACAACGTCTCTCCCTTTGTAGGGAACGGTATCAATGTCCGGTTCTAATGGAGGATCACAATAGTAGTTTGCCGCTGTTTGAATCATCTCCATTTGTTCCTTCTCGCTGCCGACTCCGACAATCGTCCGGTCATCATCGACACCGAAAAGCACAATTCCCCCTTTGGTGTTGGCAAACGACATCAACGTCTTTGCAACTTTGATCGGAGTAGAGACTTTGCGCTTGAACTCCAATTCAAACCCTTCGCCTTCTTGTATCAATATTTTTAAGTCGTTCAATTTCATAGTTTACTGGTCACTACATTCCACGCGCTTCCATGCGGTCAAGAATGAGCTTCGAGCGGCGAAGCACATATTTCGAATCAACATCTGCACGATGTTTGCGCGGGCTCGGTATGATCGCCGCTAAGCGAGTGCATTCATCCCTGTTCAAGTCGGCGGCAGGTTTATCGAAATAATACCACGACGCCGCTTCGATGCCATAGACGTCGTCACCCCATTCAATAACATTAAAATATATTTCGAGAATGCGCGATTTGCTCAACTGCTGTTCCATATACCATGTCAAAATCCATTCCTTTAATTTCCGCAACGGATTTTTTGATGATGACAGATACAGGTTCTTCACAAGTTGTTGCGTAATAGTACTTGCTCCTCGCGCCGCCCGCCCTTCTTCAAAATCCCTTTCGATGGATTCCTTGAACTCGAACCAGTCGAATCCATCATGCCACCAAAAAGTTCCATCCTCTGCCACAACGACCGCATCAACAGCGTCTTGTGGAATCGATTTGAACGAAATCCAACTCTGCTTCTTGTGGAATGGCCGTTTTTCTTTTTTTGTCCGATCTGCATACTCGCGCATGAATGCTGTCTCCCCGGGATTCTTCGTCTTCAACTGCTTCACATCGCCATAAGGCAGAAAAATAATTTGAAGGAGAATGACGGCTACAAATAGAATGATCACCGATTTTATAGGATTGCGCTTGAGAAACTGGATGAATTTCACAGCCGCGACACGTATGCGGGACACTGGTTGAACTGCCGGTGGTTGTTGAACAGCCGGTTGTGGATTTATTTCTTCCATGTTATAAGGAACGAGAATGTTTTGTACTGTCTAAATATCCCTGTAGCATCACAGCCGCCGCCATTGAATCGATACGGCCATCCTTCTTCTGCCGCTCTTTCTTTTTCGTCCCCATTGCAAGCATTGTTTGATTGGCAATGGTAGTTGTAAAGCGTTCGTCCCAGGTAAGTATTTCTATACCGAGTTCTGCCGTTAAACGTTCAATGAACTTTTGCACCTCTTCTGCCTTCTGTGCTTTTTTCCCTTTGAGATTATAAGGCATCCCAACAACGATCAGTGTGACATTCTCCCTTGCGGATACCTGCCCGAGATTGGCAAAGAGTGATGCGTCATTTCTGAATGCTTCCATGGGCTGCGCAATGAGACCAAGCGGATCGCTTACCGATAAACCTACACGAACTGAGCCGTAGTCGATACCGAGAATGCGCTGATACGATTTCGTATTCTCCACTTTGCTGCTTTCTCCTATCCTGAAAACCGTTCGACACTTTGAATGCCCGGAATGCGCTTGATCTTTTCCATGATCCGCGCGAGGTGATCGGTGTCTTTTACATACAGGATAACTTTCCCATCAAAAAGCGAATCCCTCGAATCCATATTGACGCTCCGAATATTTGTGTTTTGATACGTGGAAATGACGTGCGTGATATCGCTCAAGAGCGCCGGGCGATCTTCGCCTCCGATATGAATGCCGGTCATAAAGTCCGCTTCGTTCGCCGGAGGCCAGCCAACATCCACAATGCGTGCGCTTTCTGCGAGCCGCAGCGAGATAATATTCTTGCAGTCCTTCCGATGGATCTTAATCCCCTCACCTGTCGTTACAAAACCGATGATGTCATCACCGGGAATCGGATTGCAGCATTTCGCATATTGATGCATGAAGTTATCATTCATTCCTAAGACGGAAATGCCGCTGGTAATATCGCGTGCCGTGTTGATGAATTTGGTGAAGAGCGTATCCGTATCCGGCATCTGCGCCGCATCTTCGGCTGTCGGATGTTTCAACCGAACAACATATTGCTCTACCACTGTATCGACATCGATCTTTTGATCGGCGATCGCAAGATAAAATTCCTGCGCATCATTGAACTTGAGGGCATGAATAAATTTATCAAATTCTTCACTGCTTATACTGATCTTTCGGCGTTTGACTTTTTTCTCCCACGTATCCCTCCCCTCGTCGGATTTTTTTCGGGATTCTTCACGAAAAAAACGGCGGATATGAGATTTCGCTTTATGGGTAACGGCAAATTGCTCCCAATCCGGATTGGGTGTTTGATTCTTTGAAGAAATAATTTCGACCTGATCTCCGCCTCGTAATACGGTATTCAGCGGAACGATACGCCCATTCACTTTTGCACCAATGCAATGGTACCCGACGTTGGAGTGAATTTCAAATGCAAAGTCAATGGGGGTGGAACTGCGCGGAAGGATTTTCAAATCACCCTTAGGAGTAAATACATAAATCTCATCCTGATACAAGTTCAGCTTAAAACTCTCCAATATTTCTTTGGGAGTTTCATCACTCTTTTGTTCGAGAATCTCTCGCACCCAATAGGTCCAGCTTTCCAATTCTTTATCAAACGAGGACTTGTTGTCTTTGTAGATCCAATGTGCGGCAACTCCTCGTTCAGCAATATCATGCATCGTTTTTGTCCGGATTTGCACTTCTACCATTCTGCCATCCGGACCAATTACCGTGGTGTGAATGGATTGGTATCCGTTTTTTTTGGGAACTGAGATATAATCCTTGAACCGTTCAGGAATCGGTTTGTACAATTCTGTCACAATGCTATAGGCAATGAAACAATCGCTATTATCCGTTGTGTCGATAATAATGCGGACAGCAAATAAATCATAAATTTCTTCAATCGGCTTATTCCGCTTTAACATTTTGTTGTAAATGCTAAAAATGTGTTTCGGCCGACCAGAGACTTCAAATGTTAAGCCTGCATCAATGAGACCTTTCTTGATCGGCTGAACAAACCGGTTGATATAATGTTCCCGCTCGCGCCGTTTTGAACGCAGCTGCCGCGCGATCTTTTCATATTCCTGCACGTGCAAGTGCTTGAAGGACAGATCTTCCAATTCCCATTTGATTTGTGCCAAACCAAACCTGTGGGCGAATGGCGCGTAGATATCGAGAGTTTCTTTCGCAAGACGAAAGCGTTTTTCAGGAGGGAGATATTCAAGTGTGCGCATATTGTGGAGACGGTCGGCAAACTTTATGAGAATCACGCGAATATCGTTCACCATCGAAAGCAGCAGCTTACGATAGCTTTCAGCCTGCGTTACTTCATGACTTTCGAAGATGTCGGTAATCTTGGTTGCACCATCGACGATATCTGCTATTGCATCACCAAACTCTGCACGGATGTCCTTCAATTCAAAATCGGTATCTTCAACAACATCATGCAGAAGTGCGCTGGCAACAGATACATCATCTAAAGCGATTTCCTTTGCCACGACCATCGCCACTTCGTACGGGTGCAAAAAATACGGTTCGCCCGAAGCACGCAAATTGTTTTTGTGCGCTTCGAGGCTCAATGTAAACGCTCGTGTAATGAGATCCTCATCTACCGAACGAAGATTTTTCCGGCAGACACTCAGAAGATCGTCTAATTTCTTTTTGTATTTACTATCGATCATATACGATTTCTATGCTACAAAAGAATATACGGTTTCCCCGCCGAATGTCAAGACTGAAAGGATGGAAAGCATCTTGTTTATTTTACTACAGCACGCTTGTTTTCGATTGCAGAGAGCAGCATTCGTGTTTCTTCAAATTTCCTTTGAGCACGTGACCTGAGATTATCTGGAAATAAGATCTTCTCATAAGAAAGGATTTTGTCGAGATGCTCTTTGAATGTTGTTGTATCACCTACTGCAAGCATGGACTTGACAAGATTCAACCGGCAGACAATCTCATTATACGGATGGGGTGCTTGAATATGCAAAATGTTCTCGAGAAGATTCGCATACGCTGGTACAGCATCAGAAAAATTTTTCTGTCTATCGAGTGCTGTAGCAAGTCCCCATAAGAAGACTCTGTTTTCCGGATAGGAGTTCAATCCGCGTCGCGACCATTCTTCTGCTTGTTGATAATTTTCGGCATCGAGATAAATGGATACCAGTGCGCTCATTGCAGTGAAACGATTATATTCTGAACGCTCCGCTCCAACTCTCAACATTCTTATGCCAAGTTCACGATTGTCTTTGATAAATGGCAGCCACCAAAGAAACGCCGTCTTCCGGCTACTCCAATAGTAATATGTCCCGATACCAACATATGCATCATAGAACGACGAATCCTTTTCGACTAGTTCTTCATACTCTGATACCGATGCCATGGCCTTCCGTACCCCGCTCAGCCAATCCCCACTTTCTACCCGTTCGTATGCTTCATAGCCATCTGCTGTGCCGAGGAAATATTCACGCCATGGCGATGACACACGAGATGCTGCATTTCTTCCACATTCAAGCAGTGAATCGAATTTATCCCTCTCTATGGGTACATCAAAATCGATGGTATAAGCCTGCATGACTGCTGCTCGGTAGAGAAAACCGGCCGGATGATTGGGATAGCGATTGATAACATCACAAAACAATGAATCCGCTTTCCTATATTTCTGTTTCAAAATAAAATCGATACCTTTGGCAACGGTGGAATCAAGAGAAGGTTCTAGTTTCCCTTGTGCGGAGGAATTCATCAAACCAAAAACAAGTGTCAGTATACTGAAAGGAATTATTTTTCTCAAATTATTTACTCCGTCCCGAACATTCTATCGCCCGCATCTCCAAGACCAGGAAGAATGTACCCGCGATTGTTGAGTTCGCGGTCAAGAGCACAAGTATAGATTGTAACATCCGGGTGGGTTTTACGCACGGTTTTCACTCCCTCCGGAGCTGCTACGAGATTCACCATACGAATATTACACGCACCTCTTTTTTTAAGATACGAGATCGCTGCCGCGGCACTTCCACCGGTAGCAAGCATCGGGTCAAGAAGGAGAACCAATGCTTTGTCGAGGTTGCGTGGTACTTTGAAGTAGTAGTCTACAGGTTTAAGCGTTTCTTCGTCTCGGAACAATCCAATATGGCCTACACGTGCATTCGGCATGACTTCCACAAACCCGCCAACGAGTCCAAGTCCCGCCCGGAGAATTGGTACCAGGACGATTTGCTGTTCAACAATTACGCCTTTCGTTTTTTCCAATGGTGTTTGGATGGAAATTTCTTTTGTTTGAAAATCACGGGAAACTTCATACGCCATGAGACTCGCTGTTCGGCGGAGAATGGCGCGAAACTGGTGACTTGGTGTTTTTTTATTCCGGAGTATTGTCAAATCACGTTTGACAAGAGGATGGTCGATAATAATCAAATTCTTCATAGATATTCCTTCACCATATCGTTTTCTTAACGATAGGACGTTGCATTATTTTTCTTTGAACACAACTCCCAATGGCACACCGGTGAAGCCAAAGTGCTCACGCAATTTGTTCATCAAAAATCGCTTATATGATTCTTGCACCAGCTTCGGATGATTACAAAAGAAGGCAATCATTGGCGGATTTGTTTTGATCTGCGTAGCGAATTTAATTTTTATTTCCTTCGGTGTCGATGATTTCGGCGGATTTTTTTCGATTTCTGCCATCATTGCTTTGTTAAGTGCGCTCGTGGAGATACGCCGTGATTGCTGCTTGTGGACTTCTTTTGCTGTGTCGATCACTTTCGTGATTCGCTGCTTCGTGAGCGCTGAAACGAAAATCACGGGAAGAAAATCGTATAAGCCGAGATTCCGTTCAATTGCCAGCTCATATTCGCGTGCGGTATTCGTTTCTTTCTCAACCAAGTCCCATTTATTCACCACAATAACTGCAGACCGGTGACGTTCCATGGTTGCATCGACAATCTGCAAATCCTGTTTGTCCACACCCTGCGTTGCATCAAAGAGAATAACAGCGACATCACTGCGTTCAATTGCATGCAGTGTTCTGATCGTGCTGTAAAACTCAATGCTCTCTGTAATCTTGCTGCGCTTCCTAAGGCCTGCTGTATCAACAAGAATGATTTCTTCGTCCTGATATTCGAGGATGGTATCGATAGGATCGCGCGTCGTACCAGGTATAGCCGTGACCACTTGACGCGTCTTGCCGATGAGCGCATTGACTAACGACGATTTACCAACATTCGGTTTGCCGATGACTGCGAGACGAAGTCTTTTTTCTTTCTTTACTCTCGTTGCTTTCTTGATATCCGCCGTGATAAGATCAAGAAAATCTCCAATTTGCCTTCCACCGAGAGCGGCAATGCCGATTGGCTCGCCAAGGCCTAGTGAATAAAATTCTGCTGTGGAATTCTCACGTTGTTCAGAATCAATTTTATTGACGACAAGATGGATAGGTTTGTTCGACCTGCGGAGGATAGCTGCAATTTCCCTATCGAGCGGAGTTAAACCCTCGAGTGCGTCCACAACAAATACAATGGAATCGGCTTCTTCGATGGCAATGTTTGCTTGTTCGCGGATTGCTTTTTCAAATATATCATTTGATTCGGGAACGAATCCGCCAGTGTCGATCATGGTAAACGATTTACCGGCCCATTCCGCTTCGGCATAACGACGGTCGCGTGTAACACCAGGAGTATCAAAGACAATAGCTTCACGGGACCCGAAAATACGGTTAAAGAGTGTGGATTTCCCCACATTTGGGCGGCCAACGATAGCGACAATATGTAATGACATAGGTTATACTGTCTGGAAGGAACGATTTGTGTGCTAATTTAAAAAGGACGTCGCTATTTAGTGTTTCATGTCGGGGCGGGGAGATTTGAACTCCCGACCTCTTGGTCCCGAACCAAGCGCGCTAGCCAGGCTACGCTACGCCCCGTTTACATCTTCTTTATCTTAATATAGCAAACAGATGCAGGAAAATCAATTTAGAGGCTAAGCGTTTTTTTGATCAGCTTGAAGGTCATTTTGAATTATTTCCGCGATCTCATTCCAGTCCGTCCGCTCGTTCACCGAAATCCACCGGATTCGCTTATCGGCTCGAAACCATGTCAACTGACGCTTGGCAAAGCGACGTGAATTCTGTTTGATAAGTCTGACCATCTCCTCTTTTGTCACCTTTCCTTCGATGAAGTCGAATGTTTCTTTGTAGCCGACAGTGTTGAGCGCGTTCATGCCAGAGAGATATCCTCGAGTATTCAATTCTCGAACTTCTTCTACCAATCCCTTTTCCATCATTTCGTCGATGCGGTGATTGATACGGTCATAGAGAATTTTCCGTTCCCACTCAAGTGCATATTGCATGACTTCAAATGGCGCTCTTGTCTCTTGAGTGGAATGTAAATCGGAAATCGGTTTCCCGGTGGTATAATATACTTCCAGTGCACGAACTACCCGCCGTACTTTTGATGCGTCCATCTTCTCTGCGGAAACCGGATCAATTCGTTTCAATTTTTCGAACAACATTTCAGCGCCAAATCTTTCTGCTTCTTTTTCAAGTTGTTCACGAATTTCAGAATCTTTCCCGGGCCCCTTAAAGAATCCATCAATAATTGCGCGAACATATAACCCGGAACCCCCGACGATGATCGGCTGGATTCCCTGTTTCAACAGTTCCTCAATTTTACTACGAGCCTGCTGTCCGTATTCAGCGGCATTGTATTCTTGATCAGGATCGAGGATGTCGATGAAATGATGAGGAACGCGATGGAGATCTTCAGGTGTTGGTTTTGCTGTACCGATGTTAAGAAACTTGTAGATTTGGCGCGAATCAGCAGAAATAATTTCACCCCGCAGTTTTTCCGCAAGAAGAATTGAGAGTGTCGTCTTCCCCGATGCTGTCGGACCTACAATAGCAAGAACTTGCGGCATTCTGGTATCTCTAATGTCCAATCTCTGGTCTGCAATCCGATTTCATTTTTCATTCCACCCTTCTTTCCCAATGAGCGGAACAAACTTAAACCCATGCGCTTCTGTCGATTCAAATTGATCTCCTATGCGGGTTACCACTCGAATGGACTGCCCTTCTAAATCTCCTACAGGAATGACAAGCCTTCCACCGTCAGCAAGTTGATCAAGCAAGGGTTGGGGTACTTCCGGTGCTGCTGCAGTTACTACAATACCATCGTACGGTGCAAACTCATTCCACCCAACCGTTCCATCGCCGCAGCGAGCTGCTACGCGGTAACCAAGTTTTTCCAGTAATTTCCGTGCTTGCAGATGCAATTCCATATGCCGTTCAATCGTGAATACGCGACATCCCATTTCTGCAAGAATAGCAGCTTGATAACCGGAGCCGGTACCGATTTCCAATACTTTAGAATCTTTTCCCACCTGCAATTTTTCCGTTTGAAACGCAACTGTGTACGGTTGCGAAATTGTTTGCCCGCTTGCAATGGGCAGCGCGCTGTCATCGTAGGAGCGATTAACAAATGCAGTCAAGACAAACTGTTCACGCTCTACACACTGGAACGCCTTCAACAGGAGTTCATCTTTGATTCCTCGCTGTTTCAACAACGCGATCATATCTGCTCGTTCGTGTTCAAATCGAGTCATGAGTATTTCCGTAAAATCACTTTGATAAAATTCATCGTTGTTGCCCAATGTGTCATATAGCTCTTTTCGCTGCCGTACACGGTGTGCACCGGAACAAATTCTATTTTGAATTTAAGCCGCGCCGCTTTGATAAGTAATTCTGTCTCCGCTTCATAGCCGCGTGATTCGAGCTGAATATTTTCAAGAACCCTTTTGCGAATCAACCGAAAACCACACTGGCTGTCTTTGATCTTCATTCCTGTTTTCAAACTCATGAACATAGACGTAAGTGTATTGGATAGAATGCGATGCACAGGCATTTTTGTTCCTGCTCTTTCACGCCATCCAATAACAATATCCGCACCGGTTTGTTGCTGTGTGCTGAAAAACTTATGAATATCCTCCGGCTGATGTTGTAAATCCGCATCGACAGTAAGAACGAATTCAATATCGGCCTGTTTTTTAAGAAAATCGAAACCCGTTTGCAAAGCCGCTCCCTTACCACGATTTCCATCATGCCGAAGAACAGTCGCTCCAACCACATGAGCAATCTCCGTCGTATTGTCTATGGAACCATCATCAACAACGATGATCTGCATATCTCCAACCGAGCGACGTAAACGGTTTACTAATTCCTCCAGAGAAGTTCCGGCATTATATGCTGGTATGAGTACGGAAGTTGAACGTACTATCGAATCCATCTTATGAAGCCGCCCGGATATTTTCAGATTTCAATGCATCGGTCACCATCGCTACGCGTTTCATTTCCTTTACATCGTGTACACGGATGATGTTCGCACCATTCAAAATGGCGCTTGTCACTACTGCCGCTGTGCCTTCTAGTCGCTCGTTTGTCGGCAAATGAAGAATCGCTCCAAGAAATGCTTTACGCGATGGACCCACCAGCAATGGGTATCCGAATGAAGTAAAAGATTTCAATTCTCGAAGAAGTTGAATGTTATGCTCGAACTTTTTTCCGAATCCAATTCCCGGATCAATGATCATCTGTTCGATTCCTGCTTCCTTCGCTGCGAACAATCGCTCAGAGAGGAATTGTTTTACTTCCGTCGTTACGTTTTCGTATGTTGGATTTTCTTGCATCGTCTTTGGTGCACCTTTCATATGCATAAGAATGATGCTTGCCCGATACTTTACCACAACAGACGCCATCTTGGCATCGAATGTCATGGCGCTGATGTCATTCACGATAACGGCTCCGGCTTGCAATGCAGCATCTGCCGCATCTGATTTATAGGTATCGATGGAGATAGGGATATTCAATTTTTTCGACAAGGCTTTGATAACCGGAACGACTCTCCGAATCTCCTCTTCGACCAATACCGGTTCTGAACCGGGGCGTGTTGATTCACCACCGACATCGATAAAGTCCGCACCATCTTCCGCGAGCTTTAATCCTTGAACTACGGCTTGTTCGAAGTCGAGATATTTGCCGCCGTCGGAAAAGGAATCCGGAGTAACATTTAAGATCCCCATAATGTGAGTCCGCGATGCAAGATCGTATTCAACAGAACCAAAACGATAAAGGTATCCAGGATTCATTTTTAGTCAGAATAATTCACTGCCATAATAATCGAATAAGCGCAATGCCAACTGCATTCACACCCCATACCATATTCGCCGGTTCTTTATCTGTTGTCAATGCCGGAATATCAAGTGACGAGTGATAGTACGGCGAGTAATCAATGTTTACCGAATCGGGATGACCTTTCCATGCTTTCGAACGCCATCCTCGTGTTTGCTGCATTGACGTTGGTTCGTTCCATGCTGCTGTGAAGACTGTGATCGATGGAATTTTTTTCTCCGATATATCTAAACGGTTTAGGTATTCTGGCAGAAACACATACGAATCAGTTCCTCCTTGTGAAGGAGTTGTAGTTGCTTCTTTCCAGAATCCATTTTTGTTCACATAATCCTCGCCCACTTGCTCAAAAAGTTTCAATAAGTCATGATTATGCGGAATATCGTTTCCTTCAAAATAAATACAGTGCCTTGACTTCCCAATTCCAATCTCATCGAAGTTGATAACGCCCGCAATTTTCTCCAGACGATCAGAATGAAGTTTGACATAACTGCTCGATGAATGATATTCCGTTCCCCACACGATGAACTTGATGCTTTTCTTCGGCAATGGCAGTGTCTTGTTTTTCACCATTGTGTTTAAGATACGCGCGACTTCTAATATACCTGACACACCCGAAGCGTTGTCATCTGCGCCTGGCCCGCCGGAGTCGGAATCGCCATGCGCACCGAGAATATAATATTCATCTGTCTGACCCTTCAAGGTGGCGATAATTGTCTTCGAATTCCCATGTCGGATTGTTGTCTTTGTTGAGTATTTGATGACAACGCGCGTCCCCTTCTCCAATTCCTCTTGCAATCGTCGACCTGCATTATTTGAGATATTGAAAACCGGGATCTGATTCTTATCCGTTTCTTTGAGAGTCGAGATCATTGCCCAGTTAGAATAGGCAGTCGAAATATCATTCTGGTAACTGACAATGCAGCACGCACCAGCATCGACTAATTCTCCATACATTTTTTCTGAAGGATGCCGCTCTAACAGTACTGCGCCGCTATCCAGTGTTCTTGAATCTATATCTCGAATGGTTCCGACAAAAGTGAGATGAACAGTGTCTCTCCGAGCGGACGGTGAGAATCCCGCTAACCATTCATGCTGAATGAGTCCACGCAGCCGCTTGGGTTGATCAATCTTTAACTGCCAGCCGTCGTTTGAATATGTAAGCTTTTGGGGATCTTTTATTATTTCCGGTTTGAATCCATAACCCTTAAACTTTTCAAATACGTACTGTGCAGCTTTATCACCGGATTTTGTTCCACCAAGTCGGTTACCAAACTTGACCAGTTCGCGCACATCTTTTTGTAAGTATTTCTGGGAAACCTTAGAAATGAATTTTAATTCCAGCGGTGATTGTGCTTGAAGCTGCAAGACAACGCACAAACAGAAAATGATCGTACGATACAACCAGCGTTGTTCTTTCATTCTGGGAAAACCGAAGGTGACACATTTTCATTCATTTGTTGTGATATAATACCAAATTCTTCCGAGAGGAGCAATTTCAGAGATACCTTCGGAAGGTTACAGAAGATTCCACACTGTTCACTTTCCATCCAACACTTCCCTTACCACTTTCAGAACTTTCTTGAGATCATACGGTTTGTAGAGAAAATGTTGTACTCCAGCTTTCAGAAATTCTGATTTCATTTCCGGATCAAGATACCCTGTTGCTACAATCATTCGCGCGCTCGGATTGAGTTTTTTTATCTGTGCACATACATCCCTACCGTTCATCTTCGGTAATCCAAGGTCGGTAAGCACAAGCGCGATCTCCTTCTTCCGTTCTTTATAGATATTCACTGCTGCCAATCCATCACCGGCAGAAATAACTTTGTATCCCTTTTCCACAAGCACCAACTGAAGAGACATCATCAGCATCTCTTCATCCTCTACAACCAACAACGTCTCTGTTCCGCCCGGAATTTCTTCCAACATTTCTTCATCTTTGACACTGATCGGCGCTGCGACTTGCAATGCCGGCAGATACAACCGGAAGGTCGTTCCCTTGCCAAGTTCGCTTTCCACATCAATAAATCCTTTATGAGTTTGAACAACGCCGAACACCACAGCTAATCCCAATCCTGTTCCTTTTCCTATTCCCTTCGTTGTG